>Ga0079997_115173_pt1 | contig 284311 bp, 295 predicted proteins | sample PerSpoCPS_CMetaG_FD_69200 | JGI IMG/M metagenome (GOLD analysis project Ga0079997, IMG submission 69200) | Archaeal communities from Yellowstone National Park, Wyoming, USA - Perpetual Spouter C (PS_C) MetaG (SPADES assembly) (version 2) | ecosystem: Environmental > Aquatic > Thermal springs >... | reverse complement strand
CCGGAGGAGCTGTGGGACCATCTGCGGTTGCTGGCCACAGAGGTGGCCCCCCGCTTGCGGGAGATGAGGGCTAGCTCCTTAGGGTGAAGGAGCCTGCCATCGCCCCCTCCCCGGAGGGCCTTGACAGGCGGGGCGGAAAACTTGACAATATTACTACTCCGTTACAGGACTGTGGTTGGGAAAAGGGGGGAATGGCCATGACACGCAAGCTTCTCGAGCAAGAGCTTTTAGAGATCCAGGAGGAGATGGTGGTTCTGGCGGAGATGGTGGCTGGGGCCATAGAGGGGGCCATCCGCGCTCTCATCCAGAGGGACAAGGAGCTGGCCCACCAAATCATCATGGATGACCTGAAGGTCAACCAGAAGCGGTACGCCATTGAGGAGCGGTGCTTGGAGATCATCGCCACGCAGCAGCCCATGGCCAGTGACCTACGCACCATCATCTCCGTCCTCTACATCATCGTCGATCTGGAGCGCATGGGGGACCATGCTGAGGGCATCGCCAAACTGGCCATCCTCCTGGCCGATGAGCCCCCCCTCAAGCCTTATATCGACATCCCGCGTATGGCCCAGGTGGCCACGGGGATGCTGCGGGACGCGGTGGACTCCTTCCGCCGCCGCGACCCACAGGCTGCCCGTGCCATCTGCGACCGCGACGACGAGGTGGACGCCCTATACGACCAGGTATACCGGGAGCTCCTGACCTTTATGCTCCAGGACCCCCGCACCATCCAGCGGGCCACGTGGCTCACCTGGGTGGCCCACAACCTGGAGCGCATCGCCGACCGGGCCACCAACATATGCGAGCGTGTGGTCTACCTGGTGGAGGGCCGCATCGAGGAGATGAACGTCTCCAAGTACTAAGACCCTGTCTGTAGGCGGGCCGTCAGCACCACCTGTAGTCGCATCTCGTCCTCCACCGTGACTATGCCTGCGATGTTGGGAGGAGAGAGCCCGAAGTCGGTAAGCCGGAAGGTGGCGTGGGCTACCCCTGTGAGGACGCCGCCTCCATAGCGGGCCCGCACATCGAAGCTGAAGGGTCGGGAGACGCCGTGGATGGTCATGGTGCCTTTGAGGGTCACTGCCGCCTCTTCCCCCTCTCGGTAGTCGAGAGGGAAGCCGACGATCTCCTCTATGATGAACTCAGCATAGGGGTACCTATCGGCCTCCAAGGTGTTATTGCGCACGTAATTGTCCCTTCGGGGCTCATCGCTCTGTAGGGTGCGCAGGTCCACCCTCAGCACTGATGGCGGCTGGGGTGCCAGCCCCTGGCGGGTGAGGTAGATGTCGCCCGTTATGGCCTTGGTCTTGCCCACTGCCTCTGTGGATACGGGCAGGCGGGCCAGTTTCTCCCGCGCTATATAACTGGCCTCCGACTCCTCTGGCACCACCACCAGGTGGAGGACCTCGCCCCTTGGCGCCACTGTGGCCACGGGGCTAGGAAGGGGTGGGGCCTCCGTCACCAGCTCGGGCTCGTCGCTGCGGGATACGAAATAGGCGATGCCCCCACCCACGGCCCCGCCCACCACCAGCACAGCTATTCCTAGAGCCACTACTAGCCTTCTCATCTCTCAAGACCCCCTTGACGATAGTAAACAGGGGGAGGGCACACCCTGCTCTCCCCCTTAGTATAGGGCCTCGGGCCGCTATGCCTGGGTGGCAGTGGACTGGCTCCCCCCACTGGGCTTAACAGGCTGCCAAGGGCACGGTGGGAAGCCCTGGGCGTTGATGATGTCGTCGATGTTCTGCTCGATCTGCTGGCGCAGCTGGTCGGCCCGCTGGGCGATGAGCTGGCCCACCTTCTCCAGGAGTTGGGCCCTGAAGCTCTCCACCGACATCCCCTTCTCCTGGGCCACCTGGGCCAGGCTCTTGCCGTCCCGCAGCTGGGCCACCACGTCCTCAGGGGTCATCCCTAGGACATCGGCAGCCGCCTGGACGATGAGGCCGGCGCCCCACTTGTGTCCCCAGGGACCCTTATGCCAGCCCTTGGGGCCCCAGGGGAAGCGGGGGGCCGTCTCCTGGATGCGCTGTCGCAGCCGTTGGGCCTGGTCCTCGGTTATGACCCCACGGCTCAGGGCCTCGTTCACCGTATCGTTGGCTGCGTCCCTCATGGCTTGCTCCAGTTGGTCACGGCCGATGCCCAGCCGCTGGGCCAGCTTGTCCAGGAAGCTCTCGGCGAAGCTGAAGGGGGAGGCATTCCCCTGGTCCTGGGCCGTGGCCACCAAGGCCCCACCCAGGGTGCCTAAAGCCAGCCCCACCACCAAGGCTATGATGAGCAGCCATCTCCTCATGTCTCCACCTCCTTGCAGTTTTCCTTCCAGCTCCTATGTTAGGGGCTCCACATTAAAAGAGGATTAATGGCCCCTCAGAGTCCCCCAATATCCATGCCCGAGACCTCTCATGGAGCTTTAATGTGATAGACGTACAATGAAGTCGTGAAGGTCCTCTTGGTAGAGGACGAGCGGCGCCTGGTCCAGCTGGTGCGCCGTGTCCTGGAGGAGGAGGGGCACCGGGTGGAGGTAGCTTACGATGGCCTGGAAGGCCTCCGCCTGGCCTTGGAAGGGGATTTCGATGTCATCGTGCTGGACATATTGCTTCCGGAGATGAACGGGGTGGAGGTGTGCCAGGCCTTGCGTCGGGCCAAGGTGGACACCCCTGTCCTCATGCTCACCGCCCTGGACAGCGTGGAGGACAAGGTGCGGGGCCTGGACGCCGGCGCCGACGACTACCTTGCCAAGCCTTTTGCATTCCAGGAGCTGCTGGCCCGTCTGCGGGCTCTCTCCCGCCGTCGCGTCCAGCCGCGGGAGCCCCATCGGCTCCAGGTGGGGGACTTGGTGCTGGACCTGCAGCGGCGCCGGGCCTGGCGTGGGGGCCGCGAGATCGAGCTCTCCCCTAAGGAGTTTGCCCTCTTGGAGCTGCTTATGCGTAACGCAGGCCGCGTCCTCACCCGCACCCAGATCCTGGATCACGTGTGGGGATACGATTTCGCCCCCGACTCCAACTTGGTGGATGTATACATCGCCTACCTACGGCGCAAGGTGGACAAGGGTCACCAGAGGCCCCTCATCCATACTGTGCGGGGCCATGGCTACATGATATCGGAGTAGGAAGTGTTCGCGTCCGCTCGCTGGCGCCTCGCCCTTTGGTTTGCGGCAGTCCTGGCGGTGGCCCTGACCCTATTGGGCCTAGCCGTGTACCTCACGGTCCGTCACATGGTGCTGGGGAACGTGGACGACGAGCTGCGCACGCGGGCGGAACGGGAGCTGCCCCTCCTCAATGCCCGTCTACGCCTCCTGGAGAGGCAGCAGGCCATAGGGGATGTTCAGGTGGGGCCAGAGGAGGGGTCCTACGCATATATGTATGCCCTGTTAGGGCCCCATGGGCAGCTCCTGGCCGCCAGCCGCAACTTGGACCCCACCATTCTCCCCCCGTCCCAGGATACGCAGGAGGTGTTAGCAAGGGGGCCCAAGCTCCTGACCGTCCAGTCGCACGATGGGGAGGAGGTGCGTATCTATCTGCGGCCCGTGGGGATGGGCCCTGGGCTGGTGCTACTGGTGGGACGGAGCCTCGAGCCTGAGCTATCTGCCCTGCACAACCTCCTGGTGATTCTGCTGGCAGGAGGGGTAGGTGCCATCCTCCTGTCGGTAGGCGGGGGCTATTTCTTGGCCGGGCGGGCCCTCCGTCCCATCAAAGAGGCTATGGAGCGCCAGCGGACCTTCATGGCCGATGCCTCCCATGAACTCCGGACCCCCCTCTCCCTCATCAGGGCCAGCGCCGAGATCCTCCAACGTCACCCCGAGGAGCCTATCTCGGCTCACCGGCAGGAGGTGGAGGATATCATCGGCGAGAGCGAGCGACTGGCCCGCCTCGTGTCCCAGCTGCTGACCCTGGCTCGGGCCGACGCTGGCCGTCTCCCCCTGCACAGGGAGGAGGTGGACTTGGCCCAGTTGGCTCGGGACGCCGTGCGTCAGCTCTCGCCCCGCCTTCAGGAGAAGGGCCTGCAAGGAGAGGTGGTGGCCCCGGGCGCCGTCCCCCTGTGGGGCGATGCCACCCGCCTGCGGGAGCTTCTGTTCATCCTGTTGGACAACGCCATCAAATTCACCCCCGCGGGAGGCAGGGTGGAGGTGAGGGCCGCCGCCGATGGCGATAGGGCCCGTCTGGAGGTGGCCGATACAGGGGTGGGCATCGACCCCCAGGACCTGCCCCGCATCTTCGACCGCTTCTATCGGGCCGACCGCGCCCGCCGCCGCGATGAGGATGGAGGGGCGGGGCTGGGGCTGGCCATCGCTAAGGCCATAGTGGAGGCCCACGGCGGCCGCATCTGGGCAGAGAGCCAGCTGGGGCGGGGTGCCACCTTCGTGGTAGTTCTGCCAAGGGGGCGCGAGGGGGCCCCGCGGCCCGTTGACACACAGTGGGGGGCATGCTAGGATAAAGCCCTGACAACCGAATACGGCCCCTCTTATCCAGAGAGGTGGAGGGAACGGCCCTGTGAAGCCCGGCAACCGGCCGGGGTCAGGCCAGGGCTTCAGGTCCTGAGCCGAGCCCGTGCAGCGGTGCCAACGCCGTCCCCGCCTTGAGGTGGGGGACGATAAGGGGGAGCTGGCCTGGATATGGCCTCTTCCCTCTAGTGGAAGGGGCCTCCTTTATTGCAATGGGCGCCGGCGCGCGGGATGTGGCGGGGGACCGAAGGCGAGGCGGCCCCGGGGGGGGCCGCATAAGTTGTATTTTGGGAGAGCAGGAGGGCTGGGCATGTCCTTCGCCAAAAGTCTGAGGTGTCGCGAGTGTGGGCGCCTGTACCCGCTGGAGCCCATATATGTGTGCGAGTTCTGCTTCGGACCCCTGGAAGTGACTTACGATTACGAGGCCCTACGCAGGCACATATCTCGTCGCCGCATCGAGGGGGGGCCTTACACCATCTGGCGCTACCGCGAACTATTGCCGGTGGAAGGGGAGCCGGTGGACATCGGCGCTGGCTTCACCCCTCTGTTGCCTGCTCCCCGTCTGGGCAAGGCCCTGGGGCTGCGCCACCTCTATATCAAGAACGATTGCGTGAACCCCACCTGGTCCTTCAAAGACCGGGTGGTATCGGTGGCGGCCACCAAGGCCCGGGAGTTCGGCTTCGATACCTTGGCCTGTGCGTCCACTGGCAACCTGGCTAACTCCGTAGCCGCTCATGCCGCCCGCGCTGGGCTGCGGGCTCTAGTCTTCATCCCCGCCGACCTGGAGGTGGGCAAGGTGGTGGGCTCGGCCATCTATGGTCCCACCCTGGTGGCCGTGAAGGGGTCCTATGATGATGTCAACCGCCTGTGCAGCGAGCTGGCCGAGAGGTACCCATGGGCCTTCGTTAACATCAACGTCCGCCCCTACTACGCTGAAGGCTCCAAGACCCTGGGCTACGAGGTGTGCGAGCAGCTGGGCTGGCGCATCCCCCATCACTGCGTGGTGCCGGTGGCCAGCGGCTCCCTGTTCACCAAGATCTACAAGGGCATGAAGGAGCTGGCCTGGCTGGGCCTGGTGGAGTGGCGGCCACCGCGCATGACGGCCGCTCAGGCCTTGGGCTGCTCACCGGTGGTGGAGGCCTGGGAGCGCAAGAGCTACGATATCCGACCCCAGCGCCCCAACACCATCGCCAAATCGTTGGCCATAGGCAACCCCGCCGACGGCTATTACGCCCTGCGCGTCCTCAACGAGAGCGGTGGCTATGGGGTGGCCGTGTCCGACGATGAGATCGTGGAGGGGATGCGGCTCCTGGCCGAGACAGAAGGGATATTCGCTGAGACGGCTGGGGGGGTGGTGGTGGCTGCCCTCAAGCGTCTGGCCCAGGCAGGCTCTTTCGCCCCGGACGAGACGGTGGTAGCATTCATCACAGGGGCCGGCCTTAAGACGCGGGAGGCCGTAGAGGGCGTCCTGCCTGAGCCCGTGGTGGTAATGCCCACCATCGCCTCCTTTGAGGAGGCTATGGCCCGTCGTCAGGAAGCCCTCATGGCCAGCAAAGGGTAGGGGTGGTAACGTGGCCAAACAGCGGGTCAAATTCACCTTCCCCCCTCAGCTAGTGCAGGAGCCCATCATTTGGCGCCTGGGTAAGAACTTCAACGTGGTAACCAACATCCGCCGCGCCGACGTCACCGAGACCCAGGGATGGGTCGTCCTCGAGCTGGAGGGGGATATGGAGGAGATCGAGCGTGGGATAAGGTGGGTGGAGGAGCAGGGGGTGAGGGTGGACCCCGTGCCCGGTGACATCATGGAGGGTTGAGGTGCCGCGAACATGAGCGTGAAGGTACGCATCCCAGCCCCCTTGCGCCGCCTCACCGGTGGCCAGGAGGTGGTGACCGCCGAGGGCTCCCGCCTCAAGGACTGCATCGAGGCCCTTGAGGCCCGGTTCCCGGGCCTCAAGGAGCGGCTTGTGGACGAGGCGGGCCAGTTGCGCCGCTTCGTCAACGTATACGTCAACGGCGAGGACGTGCGCTTCCTCCAAGGTCTGGATACCGTCCTCAAGCCAGGTGATGAGGTAAGCATCGTGCCCGCTGTGGCGGGAGGCGGGGCGTGACTGGCATCGTATACGTCTATGGGGCCAACTGGTGCCCCGACTGCCGTCGCGCCAAGCAGTTCCTCACCGACTGGGGCGTACCCTTCCGCTGGCTGGACGTGGAGGCCGACCAGGAGGCCAGGCAGTACGTCCTTCAGGTCAATGGGGGCCGCTTCATCATACCGGTGGTGGTGTTCCCCGAAGGAGACTATCTGGTGGAGCCCACCAACAGGGAGCTGGCCGCTCGCCTAGGTCTGCCCCCCACCCGCCCGGCGCCTTAGCGGCCCCTTGCCCCCACACATGGCCCATGCTAGTATTGTTGATGAAACCACTCCACTTTCTTGGTGGGATGGATGCGCATATCGAGCAAGGGGGACTACGGCATCCGCGCCCTCATCGAGCTGGCCCACCGGTATGGGGAAGGACGGCTCACCCAGAGCGCTGAGATCGCCGCTCGCCAGAACATCCCTGAGTCTTATCTGGAGCAGCTTTTGGCCATGCTGCGGCGGGCTGGGCTGGTGCGCAGCGTGCGGGGCCCGCAGGGGGGGCATGCCCTGGCCCGCCACCCCAACGAGATAAGGGTGAGCGACGTCATAAGGGCCCTCGAGGGAGAGCTCATACCGGTGGAGTGTCTGGAGGAGGCCTCCGAGTGCAGCCGCGCCGGCGGCTGTGCCCAGCGGGAGATGTGGGAGGAGGTCCAGCGAGCCATTATGCAAGTGCTGGACCGGGTGACCATAGCCGAGCTGGCCGCCAAGGACCGGCAGCGGGCGGTGCGGGCCGATAGGTACGTTATCTAGGGGCGAGCATGGCCAGGCGCGCTAGGATCGTGGACAGCGTCCTCGACCTTATAGGCGACACGCCCATGGTGCGCCTCAACCGCGTGGTGCCCAATGGGGCGGCAGAGATCGTGGCTAAGCTGGAGTCCCTCAACCCCGCTGGCTCCGTCAAGGATCGCATCGCCCTCTCCATGATCGAGGACGCCGAGCGACGGGGCATCCTCAAGCCAGGGGCTACCATCGTGGAACCCACCAGCGGTAACACGGGCATCGGCCTGGCCATGGTGGCGGCTGTGAAGGGGTACCGCCTCATCGTCACCATGCCCGAAGACATGAGCCTGGCCCGTCGCGACCTCCTGGCCCGATTCGGGGCGGAGGTGGTCCTCACCCCGGCCCTAGAGGGGATGACGGGGGCGGTCTACGCCGCTGAGGAGCTGGTGCGCAACAACCCCGACTACTTCATGCCCCAGCAGTTCGAGAACCCCGCCAACCCCGAGATCCACCGTCGCACCACCGCCCAGGAGATCTTGGAGGCCACGGAGGGGCGGCTGGACGCCTTCGTGGCTGGGGTGGGCACGGGCGGCACCATCACCGGCGTTGGCGAGGTCCTAAAGCAGCACAACCCCAACATCTTGGTGGTGGCAGTGGAGCCCTCCCGCTCGCCCGTCTTGCAAGGGGGCAGACCAGGCCCCCATGCCATCCAGGGCATAGGCGCCAGCTTCGTCCCTGGCGTCCTCAACCGGCGCATCATCGACGAGGTCATCGGCGTGGGGGACGAAGAGGCCATGGCCATGGCCCGCCGTCTGGCCCGTGAGGAGGGGCTCCTGGTGGGCATATCATCGGGGGCCAATGTGGTGGCAGCCATCAAAGTGGCCAAGCGGATGGGCCGGGGCAAGCGGGTGGTGACCATCCTGCCGGACACCGGCGAGCGTTACAGCTTCTTGGAGTAAAGGAGGAGGAAAAGCGTGAGCGTGACCGTCTACATACCGACGCCCTTCCGAAGGCTTACGGGCAACCAGGTCTATGTGCAGGCCCAAGGCAGGACGGTGCGGGAGATCCTAGAGGACCTGGCACGTCACTTCCCCGCCCTGGCCAACATGATCTTCGACCAGCAGCGGCATATCCCCGCCCACATCAACGTCTACCTCAACAATCAAGAGATCCACACCCTGCAGGGGCCGGAGACACCGGTGCAGGACGGCGACGAGGTGGCCATCATCCCGGCCATCGCCGGTGGCCAGGTGCTGACCCCAGAGCAGGTGCTGCGCTACTCGCGCCACATCATCATGCCCCAGGTGGGCCCGGTGGGCCAGCGCAAGCTCCTGGCGGCTAAGGTGCTGGTGGTAGGAGCGGGAGGCCTGGGCTCCCCCGCCGCCCTCTACTTGGCCCTGGCCGGCGTGGGCACCATCGGCATCGTGGACTTCGATGTGGTGGACCTCTCCAACCTCCAGCGCCAGATCCTCCATCAGAACGACGACGTAGGGCGCCCCAAGACGGAGTCGGCCAGGGAGACCATCCTCTCCTACAATCCGGACGTCAACGTGGTCATCCACGATGGCCCCCTCACCTCCGACAACGCCATGGACATCATCCCCCAGTATGACGTGGTGGTGAACGGGGCCGACAACTTCACCACCCGCTACCTGGTCAACGATGCCTGTTACTTCGCCGGCAAGCCCCTGGTGGACGCCTCCATCCTCATGTTCGACGCCCAGATGACGGTGTTCATGCCCGGCCGGGGCTGCTACCGTTGCCTCTTCCCCTCACCTCCCCCGCCAGGGGCGGTGCCCAGCTGTGCTGAGGCGGGCGTCCTGGGCGCCCTCACAGGTGTCATCGGCTCCCTACAGGCGGTGGAGACCATAAAGCTCATCCTGGGCATCGGCGAGCCCATGGTGGGGCGCCTCCTCCTCTACGATGCCCTGGCGGGCGAGTTCCGGGTAGTCAAGCTGCGGCGGGATCCCGCATGCCCCCTGTGTGGCGATGAGCCCACCATCACTCAGCTCATCGATTACGAAGGCTTTTGCGGTGCCCCCTTCCCAGGGAGGCACGAGTGAAGATATGCGCAGAAAGGACTGCGCAATATAATGGAAAGGGGCTGGCAATGGCGATAGAGGTGAGGCTCACGGCGAACCTGCAAAGGCTGGCCGGGGGAAGGCGCTCCGTGCAGGTGGAGGGAGCCACCATCGGCGAGGTCTTGGACCGCCTGGACGAGATGTTCCCCGGCATCAAGGCCAGCGTCTTGGACAATGGCCGCCTGCACCGGTTCGTGAACATCTATCTCAATGATGAAGACGTGCGTTTTCTCCAGCAGCTGGACACGCCGGTGCAGGATGGGGACGTGATCTCCATCCTCCCTGCCCTGGCAGGAGGAGATGTTGGGGGTTAAGAGGCCGCAGCCCGTAAGCGGGAAGAGGCGGGCCATGGGGGGGAGGGTCTATGCCAACATCTTGGAGTGCATCGGTAACACTCCCCTGGTGGAGCTGCGGCGGTTCCAGCCCAAGCCTGGGGTGCGCATCTTCGCCAAGTTGGAGGGGCAGAACCCCAGCGGCAGCCTTAAGGACCGCATCGCTCTCTACATGATCCGGGCTGCCGAGGAGTCGGGCGCGCTGACGCCGGAGAAGATCATTCTGGAGCCCACCAGTGGCAATACGGGCATAAGCCTGGCCATGGTGGGCCGCGTCAAGGGCTATCGGGTGGTGTGCGTCCTGCCCGATAACGTGACCCCTGAGAGGGAACAGCTCATCCGCTCCTTCGGCGCCGAGGTGGTGTATGCCCGGGGGGCCCGCTCCACCAACGACGCCATCGCCCTTGCCCAGCGCATGGTGGAGGAGGACCCCCAGCGCTACTACATGCCCTACCAATACGGCAACCCCAACAACCCCCGCGCCCATTACGAGACCACCGCCGTGGAGATCATCCGCGACCTGCCGGAGGTGGACGTGTTTGTGGCGGGGCTGGGGACCGGCGGCACCCTCACGGGTGTGGGGCGGCGGCTCAAGGAGCACAACCCTAAGGTGAAGGTCATCGCCACCGTGCCCCATCCTGGCGACCTCGTGCAGGGGCTGCGCAGCCTGGAGGAAGGGTTTATCCCGCCAGTGTTGGACGAGTCGGTGCTGGACGGACGCATCGTGGTGGACTCCCGCACTTCCTTTGCCATGACCAAGGAGCTGATGGACCGGGAGGGGATATTTGCCGGCATCTCCTCCGGTGCCGTCCTGCGCACCGCCCTGCGGGTGGCGGAGAGGCTGCAACGGGGCAATATCGTCTGCTTGTTCGCTGACGGCGGCTGGAAGTACCTCTCCACCGGCCTCTGGACCAAAGGGCAGGAGGCCCTGCAGCCGGAGGAGGTGGAGGGGAAGGTATGGTGGTAAGCACCCCCTTGGTGGCCCCCAGGAAGGGCGTGATATACTGGCCACAAGGCCATTAGGCCACCGGTGCCTTCTGTAGGGGGTGTGCCTTGGCGGTCAAGGTGGTCACGGACAGCACAGCCGACATTCCCCGCGAGCTGGCACAGGAGCTGGGGATCACCGTGGTGCCTCTGAGCGTCATCTTCGGCGACCGTGCCTATCGCGAGGGGGTGGACATGGACCACGACACCTTCTACCGGCTGCTGAAGGAGGGCAGGGAGCTGCCCACCACCTCTGCGCCCTCGGTGGGGGATTTCCTCCGCGCCTATGAGGAGGTCCTGAGGGAGACGGATGAGGTGGTATCCATCCACATCTCTTCCAAGCTATCGGCCACCTACAATAACGCCTGCCAGGCGGCGGCTGCCCTGCAGGCGAAGGGGGCACGCATCGAGGTGGTGGACTCCCTCAACGTCTCCATGGGCATGGGTTTCATCGTGTTGGCAGCGGCGCGGGCAGCGCAGGCGGGGGCAGGGCTGGAGCAGGTGGTGGCCATCGCCCGCCGGTGCGTGGAGCGGGTACGCATCTTGGTCATGCTGGACACCTTGGAGTACCTCAGGCGTGGCGGGCGCATCGGCAGGGCCAGGGCCCTTCTAGGGGCCCTGTTGCAGGTGAAGCCCATCCTGAGCGTGCGGGATGGGGAGCTACACCCCGAGGCCAGGGTGCGGACGCGCTCCCAGGCCTTGGAGCGCATGCTGCAACTCATCTTGGCCTCGCCCCGTATCCAGGAGATGGGGGTGGGCTACTCCACAGAGCGGGAGGAGGCGGAGGCCTTGCTAGAGCGGATGCGGGCTGCCGTGCCCCACGCCCGCACATACCTTGTCCGCATCGGCCCTGTGGTGGGGACTCATGCCGGCCCTGGTGTCATCGGGGTGGGATGTCTGGAGGGGGAAGAGTAGGGCCTTGCAAGAGGCCATAGGTCAGCTGCGGCGGGTCCTGGAGCTGGAGAAGGCCAAGGGGTTTTTGGATACCGCCGTGGTGGGCGGCCTGGACGCCTATCTGCGCCGTTTTCTCCTGCAGAACCCCCTGCCCGATGGCCACCGGCTGTTACAGGTGGTGGGCTCCCTACCCCCCGGCGGCTACGCGGCCTTACACCCCATTCAGAGGCGCAGGGTGGTGGAGGCCCTCCTGCAAGCACTCCGTTCCCCTCAGCCGCAACGTCACCGCCGCCAACGTGAGGAAGCCAGGGCCGTCGTCCCATCGTCGCCTGTGACACAGCTGCGCGGGGTGAACAGGGGCCATGCGCACAAACTGGGGCGGCTGGGCATCGTAACGGTGGGCGACCTCCTCTACCACTTCCCTCACCGCTACCATGACTATGCGGCTGTGCGTCCCATAAGCCAGCTGGTGACGGGGGAGGAACAGACGGTCATCGCTACTGTTTGGAGCGCCGGCGAGACCGCCATAGGCCGACGCAAGGCCACCGAGGCCATCGTGGGGGACGAGACAGGGACCATGCGGCTCATCTGGTGGGGCCAGACACACGTGGCCCGCCAGCTGCGGACGGGCATGCGGGTGGCCTTCTCCGGCCGGGTGTCCGTCTTCCGTGGACGGCGCCAGATGGAGAACCCGGAGTGGGAGCCCCTGGACGCCGAGTCTCTCAACACCCGTCGCCTGGTGCCTGTTTACCCCAGCACCGAGGGTCTGCCCCAGCGGCTGTTGCGCCGGCTGGTGTGGCAGGCCCTGGAGCTCTCTGCCCACCAGATGCCCGAGGCCTTGCCCCCCGAGCTGCGTCAGCGCTTGGGCCTGCCGCCGGTGGCCGAAGCCCTGCGCCAGATCCACTTCCCCGATACGCGGGAGATGGCCCAAAGGGCCCGCCGCCGCTTTGCCCTGGAGGAGCTGCTGGTCATCGAGCTAGGGGTGGTGAGGCGTAAGAAGGCATGGCAGGAGGGAGCCAAGGCCCCTGCCCTGGTCCTGCCTCAAGAGGTATTGGAAGGGTTTATAGCGTCCCTCCCCTTCACCCTCACTGGCGCGCAGCGGCGGGCCATAGCCCAGGTGCTGCAGGACCTTTCGCGGGATGTGCCCATGAGCCGCCTCTTGGAGGGGGATGTGGGCAGCGGCAAGACGGTGGTGGCGGCCACCGCCCTCCTGGCTGCCGCCTGGTCGGGCTGGCAGGGGGCCATCATGGCCCCCACGGAGATCCTGGCTGAACAGCATTTCCGCACCCTGCGCCGCCTCCTAGGGGACCAGGCAGGGGAGGGGCCCTGGTTCTCCCTGGAGGGGCCGGGCTATGTGGTGATGGAACCTCCCTTCCTGGGGCGCCCTCTGCGCATGGCCCTTCTCATGGGCAGCCTACGCCCCGCGGAGAAGGCGGCGGTGCAGAGGGCCATCGCCCATGGCGAGGTGGACATAGTGGTGGGCACCCATGCCCTCATCCAGGAGGGGGTGCGGTTCCCTCGACTGGGCATAGCTGTCATCGATGAGCAGCACCGGTTCGGAGTGGTGCAACGGGCCGCCTTGAGGGAGAAGGGGCGGGCGCCCCACGTCCTGGTCATGACCGCCACCCCCATCCCCCGCACCCTGGCCCTCACCATATATGGCGATTTGGACGTTACTGTCCTGGACGAGATGCCCCCCGGGCGGCCCCCCGTCAAGACCTACGTCCTGCGCCCCCATCAGCGGCACCTGGCCTACGACTTCATCCGCCGCCAGGTGGGCCAGGGGCGACAAGCCTATATCGTGTGTCCTCTCATCGAGGAGTCGGAGGTGGTGGCGGCACGGGCAGCAGAGGCAGAGTACGAGCGGCTGTCCCGGGACGTCTTCCCCGACCTACGCCTTGGCCTCATGCACGGGCGTATGTCGGCCAGGGAACGGGACGAGGCTATGCGCCGCTTCCGGGACGGTGAGCTGGACATCCTGGTGACTACCACCGTGGTGGAGGTAGGGGTGGACGTGCCCAACGCCACCGTCATCCTCATCGAGGGGGCCGACCGGTTCGGGCTGGCCCAGCTCCATCAGCTACGGGGGCGCGTTCGCCGGTCCCACTATCAGCCCTATTGCCTCCTTCTCTCCGAGAACCCCTCCGAGGAGGCGCAGGAGCGGCTGCGCATCGTGGAGACGGTGCACGATGGCTTCCGGCTGGCGGAGGAGGACCTGCGCCTGCGCGGGCCCGGCGAGTACTTCGGGGTGCGCCAGTCGGGCTTCCCAGACCTGAAAGTGGCCAACATCACCGATGTCGAGCTCATCGAGCTGGCCAGGCAGGAGGCGTGGCGCATCCTGGAGGAGGATCCGGAGCTCAAGGCCCCCCAGCATCAGGTGTTGGCCCAGCGGCTGCGGGCCCTGCAGGAGCGGGTGACGGCCGAGGTAAGCTAAACGGATGCCATATGGGCTTGGCCGCCTTAAAATTGATGGAGCGATGTCCCTCGTGGTCAGGTGGGAGATCGAGTCCTTGGTGCAGGAGGCGGTGCGGCGGGCCCAGGAGGTGGGGCGCATACCGCCAGTGGCCCTCCCCCAGGCCACAGTGGAGCGTCCCCAGCGCCAGGAGCACGGCGACTACGCTTCCAACATAGCCCTGCGTCTGGCGCGGGCAGTGCGCATGCCCCCCATGGAGGTGGCCCAAGTCATCGCCGAACACTTGCCTCCCAGCACCATGGTAGGGATGGTGGAGGTGGCCCCCCCTGGGTTCATCAACTTCTCCCTGGCCCCTGAATGGCTGGCCTCCCAGGTGGATCAGATATTGGCCGAGGGGGAGGGATTCGGGTCCGTGGCCATGGGGTGTGGGGAGAAGGTGCAGGTGGAGTTCGTCTCCGCCAACCCTACGGGCCCCTTGACGGTGGGCGCAGGCCGTGGCCTGGCCATCGGTGATGCCCTGGCTCGCGTGCTGGCGACCGCCGGCTACCAAGTGGAGAAGGAGTACTATATCAACGATGCCGGCACCCAGACGGAGAGCTTCGCCACCACCCTCTACGCCCGTTACCGTCAGCTCTTCGGGGAGGAGGTGGAGGTGCCTCCGGGTGCCTACACCGCCTCCTACGTCTGGGAGTTGGCTGAGGAGATAAGGCAGGAGTGGGGCGACCGCTTTCTGGGCGCCGAGGGGCCCTACCCCCCAGAGATTCACGAGATAGGCATCCGGAAGATGCTGGCTCGCATCCGTGACGACCTGGCCCTCATGGGCGTGGAGTACGACTCCTGGTTCAGCGAGCGCAGCCTCTACCCGGAGACCTTTCAGAAGGCCATGGAGATACTACGCCAGCAGGGATTTGTGGCCGAGAAGGAGGGCGCCATCTGGTTCGTCTCCTCTGCCCTGGGGGAGGACAAGGACAACGTTTTGGTACGCTCCAACGGCAAGCCCACCTACTTCGCCTCCGACATCGCCTATCACTACCACAAGTTCTTGGAGCGGGGGTTTAAGCGGGTGGTGGACGTCTGGGGGGCAGACCACCAGGGGCACGTGCCCCGCATGAAGGCGGCGGTGGCCGCCCTGGGCATCGACCCCGACCGCCTTATCATTATCATCCATCAGCTGGTGACCCTGAAGCGGGGCGGGCAAGAGGTGCGGGTGTCTAAGCGCGCCGGGGAGGTCATCACCCTGCGGGAGGTGGTGGAGGAGGTGGGGGCCGATGCTGCGCGGTTCTTTTTCCTCTCCCGCGCCCCCCAGTCCCACGTGGAATTCGATCTGGAGCTGGCCAAGAGGCAATCGATGGATAACCCCGTATACTATGTGCAATATGCCCATGCCCGTATGGCTGGCATTCTGGCCCATGCCGCTGAGCGAGGCCTGGACGGCTCCCACGGCGATGTGGGCCTGTTGAGGGAGGAGGCGGAGCTGGCCCTCATCCGGCAGCTGGTGCGCCTGCCGGAGACGGTGGAATACGTGGCTCGCAAGCTGGAGCCCCATGTCCTGCCCTACTATGCCCTGGACCTGGCCACGGCCTTCCACGATTTCTACGAGCGGTGCCGCGTGGTCTCGGAGGATGTAGCCTTGTCCCTGGCGCGCCTCAAGCTGGTGAAGGCGGCCAAGGTGGTGCTGGCCCGCACTCTCCGCCTTATGGGCATGTCCGCCCCTGACCGCATGTGAGATGGCTCCCCACATAGACCTCCCCAGGGGCGAGAGCGGCCAGGATGCCCTGGCGGTGGCTAGGGCATGTGCTCGTTGCGCCGGCGAGCTCCTCCGTCAGAGGTTCGGGGGCCGGCACCAGGTGCAGGCCAAGGGGCGCCGCGACTTCGTCACCCAGGCCGATGTGGATGTGGAGCGGGAAGTGGTGGCGATCCTTCGCGCCGAGTTCCCTCATCACCGGGTCATCTCGGAGGAGACGGCAGCATCGCCCCCCCAGCAGGACGATGCGTGGTCCTGGGTGGTGGACCCTTTGGACGGCACCCACAACTTCTCTCGCGCCATTCCCCACTTCTGCTTTAGCCTGGCCCTCTGCCGGCAGGGAGAGCCTGTTCTGGCCCTCACCTTTGACCCCCTTTTGGGGGAGGAGTTCGTGGCCTTGCGCGGGGGAGGGGCCATGCTCAACGGCGGGTCCCTAAGGGTCAGCGATGCCCCCTCCGTGGCGCGGTCGCTGGTGGGCCTTGACCTGGGCTACGACGATGAGTTGGCGGGCCGCCTCTTGCGGCGGGTGGTGGCCATGTGGCCTCACATGTTGGGCATTCGCCTTTTGGGCTCGGCGGCCCTGGGGCTGGCCTATGCTGCCTGCGGAAGGCTGGACCTATACGTGCACTGTAACCTGAAGCCGTGGGATGTGGCAGCGGGTATCCTCCTAGTGGAGGAGGCTGGAGGGCTGGTGGTGGACTGGGATGGGAGGCCTGCTACCTTGGCCACCAATAGGGTGGTGGCTGGGGCGCCCCAGGCGGTGCACGACTTCCTCGAGCATGCCCAAGGGCAAGGGCTCTAAATACGGCTTAGAAAGCGCCTTATGCGCTCCAAGGCCTCTTCTATGTGGTGCCTGGGTGCGGCATAGCAGATGCGCACGTGGCCCCGCCCCCCTTCCCCAAAGGCGGAGCCAGGTATCACGGCCACTTTCTCCTCCCTCAGGAGCCGCTCAGCGAACTCCAGGTCGTCCAGGCCCGTCGACCGCACGCTGGGGAAGACATAGAAGGCCCCCCTGGGAGGGGAGAAGGGGAGACCCAGGTCCTGTAACCCCTGTATCACCAGTTGGCGTCGCCGGTCGAAGTCCTCCACCATGCGCCGGCACTCCTCCTCTCCCTCCTCCAGGGCGGCCAGGGCGGCGTACTGGCTAGGAGTGGGGGCGGACATGATGATGTGCTGGTGCACCTTCATCATGGCCTCCAGGATGGGAGCGGGGGCGCAGGCCCATCCCACCCGCCAGCCGGTGAGGGCATAGGCCTTGGAGAATCCTCCCAGAAGGATGGTGCGCTCCTTCATCCCTGGCAGGGAAGCAAAGCAGGTGTGGGGGATATCGTAGCTCAGGCGGTCGTAGATCTCGTCGGAGATGACTAGCAGGTCGTGGCGGGCCACCACCGCAGCGATGGCCTCCAGGTCTGCCCTGGTCATCTGGGCGCCGGTAGGGTTGGCGGGGTAGCCCAGAAGCAGAGCCTTGGAGCGAGGGGTGATGCGCGCCTCCAGTTCCTGGGGCTGTAAGCGGAACTCCAGCTCAGGGGTGGTGGGCACGGGCACGAAGGTGGACCCCGTCAGCAGACAGATGGGGCGATAGGCCACGTAGTAAGGGTCGGGGCACAGGAGCTCGTCGCCTGGGTCTAGCACAGCGTGGGCTGCCAGCAGGAGCCCCTCGCTGACCCCCACCGTGATGATGATCTCCGTCTCAGGGTCATAGCGCACGCCGTATAGCCGCTCCAGGTGCCGGGCCACCGCCTGGCGCAGGGCCAAGAGCCCGTAGTTGGACGTGTAGTGGGTATGGCCAGCCTGTACTGCTCGAAAGGCGGCCTGGGCGAAAGGGGCAGGAGTGACAAAGTCCGGCTCCCCCACTCCCAGGGAGATGACGCCATCCATGCTGGCGATGAGGTCGAAGAAGCGGCGGATGCCCGAGGCGGGGATGGATCGCACCCGGTGGGATATGAAGTCACGCCCCGATGCTACCGCTCCCTCGCTCAACTCCTTCCTCCTGAAAGAAGAGCTATCTCCCATCCATCGATGTCTCGATAGTAGCAAAGGAGGGCCCTAATGTCACCCTCCAGGACGACAACGAAGCACCGGCCTCCGGGTTCCTGCCAGCGGCGGAGTATCTCCCGCACCTGGTGCCAACGTCCTTGCCAGCGGACGCGTCGTGGCTCCTCGGGGTAGAAGGCACCGGCGTAGGCCTCCACCTTTACCTGCTCCCCCCTCATGGCCCTATCCTCACCAGGTCGCCAAAGGAGATGGTGCCCGTGGTCACGACCACCGCCACCACCCCCCGCCGGCCGTAGACTAGCTTGGGGACCTGGGGATGGTAGACGGCGAGGTTCTTGCAGGGGATGTTCTGGGCTGTGACCTCCAGCACGACACCGGAGGAAAAGAGCAAGCGCTGGCCGGGCTGGAGGTGGGAGAGGTCGCCCAGGCCTTGCACCAATACGTTTTCGGCGAAACCCCCAGGAGGCACCTTTATGCCCAGGGCCCTCTCCAGCTCCGCGTATACTTCCCGAGCGACGATGCTGACCTGCCGTCGGTTGGGACGCGTTCCGTCCCAGCGCGGGTGTACGGTGTGGGGACGGGCGTGATAATCGCCCACGATGCCCCAGGGCCCCACCGTCACCCGCTCCTGTGGGTATTTGGGTATGCCCGGGTGGGGGCTCAGGCAGACGGCCACCACCTCGCCCAGGCCCGATGCGCTCATAGGGGAGGCCTCCTGTTGTGCCAGGGGGTGGCCTGCTCGTAGGCGTAGGCTACCCGCAGGACGGTGGCCTCCTCAAAGGGGCGGCCGATGATCTGCAGCCCCACAGGCAGGCCCTGGCTGAACCCACAGGGCACAGAGATGGCCGGCAGCCCGGCGATGTTGATGGGGATGGTGAAGATATCGCTCAGATACATCTGCAGGGGGTCGTGAACCTTCTCCCCCAGGCGGAAGGCTGGGGTGGGGGAGACGGGGGTCACCAGCACGTCATGGCTTTGGAAGGCGGCCTCAAATTCACGGCAGATGAGGGTCCGCACCCTGAGGGCCTTCAGATAGTAGGCATCGTAGTAGCCGGCGGAGAGGGCATAGGCCCCCAGCATGATGCGCCGCTTCACCTCCATGCCGAACCCGTACTGACGTGTCTTTTCCATATTCTCCCACATGGAGGCGCCCTCGGTGTAAGAGAAACCGTACTTGACCCCGTCGTATCGGGCCAGGTTGGCCGAGGCCTCGCTGGGGGCGATGATATAGTAGCAGGCCAGGGCATAAGGGGTGGTAGGAAGGGAGACCTCCCAGTCTACCTCCGCCCCCAGCTCCTGCAAGACGCCTATGGCCGCCATGACGGCCTCCCGCGATCCTTTATCTAGTCCCTCACCCAGGTACTCCTTGGGCACTCCCACACGGACCCCCTTAAGGTCAGGGACCAGGGCCGCGGTGTAGTCAGGGACTGCCACGGGGGCGGAGGTGGAGTCGAGGGGGTCATGGCCAGCGATGACCCCTAGGACCAGGGCGGCGTCCCGCACATCTTTCGTGATGGGGCCGATCTGGTCTAGGGAGGAGGCGAAGGCCACCAGCCCATAACGGGAGACACGTCCGTAGGTGGGCTTGAACCCCACCACGCCGCACAGGGCCGCCGGTTGGCGGATGCTGCCGCCTGTATCGCTGCCTAGGGAGTAGATGCACTGCTGGGCGGCCACCGCCGCCGCCGAGCCGGAGGAAGAGCCGCCGGGGACCCGCTCCAGGTCCCAGGGGTTATGGGTGGGCCCGAAGGCCGAGTTCTCCCCCGAGGAGCCCATGGCGAACTCGTCCATGTTGGTCTTGCCCACCATGACCATACCCACCCGGCGCAGCCTCTCTATGGCTGTGGCGTCATATGGGGGGATGTAGTTCTCCAGCATATGGGAGCCGCAGGTGGTGCGGACGCCCTTAGTGCAGATGATGTCCTTGATGGCCGCTGGCACCCCTGTCAGGGGATGGGCCTCGCCCCGCTCTAGCCGCTCATCAGCTTGGCGTGCCTGGGCCAGGGCTAGGTCGGCGGTGATAGTGATAAAAGCATTGAGATGGGGCTCCGTCTCCTGGATACGGTGCAAAACAGATTCAGTGAGCTCCAGGGAGGTGATCTCTCGGCGGCGCAATAGCTCAGCAGCCTCATGGATGGTGAGGGCGTAGAGGGGCTCGCTCACGCCTCACTCCTCGAGGACGGCCCGCACGCGGAAATAATCCCCCTCCCGTTGGGGGGCGTTGGCCAGTACCTCCTCCACCGGCAGGGAAGGGGCAGGGACATCGTCGCGCATGACGTTGGTGAGGGGCAGGACGTGGGCTGTGGGCGGCACGTCCGTGGTGTCCAGCTCCTGAAGGATGCGGAAGTGATCCAGCACCTGCGACAGCTGATGACGGAAGGTCTCCACCTCCTCCTCACTAAGGCCCAGGCGTACCAGGAGGGCCAGATGCTGCACTTCCTCACGGCTCAGGGGCATGGCTCCCCCCTTGGCTGACGATAGGGTAGGCGGGGTCTATTATAGGGTGCAGACTCCATGAAGGCTAGAGCGAGAGGAGCTTGGGGCCAGGAGATGTGGTGCACCTCCCTTGGGCACCCCAGCTACATATGGACGGCAGGGCTAGAGCGCCGCCTGCGGATGGTGCTGCGTTATGTGCCCCTGGCTGGCAGGCGCATCCTGGACGTGGGGTGTGGCATCGGCGCCTTTGTGCGGCGTCTGCGCCTCCTCTCCCCCTACGTCTGGGGAGTGGACGTGGACGCCCAGCGGGTGCGAGCGGGGGCCAAGAAGGTGGACGGGCTGGCGCTGGCCGTGGGTGAGCACCTCCCCTTCAAGGACGAGGTCTTCCATGTGGTCCTTTTGCACGAGGTGCTGGAGCACGTCCAGGACGATGCCGCCACCCTGCGGGAGTGTTGGCGGGTGGTGGTGCCCGGAGGGCACATCGTCATCTTCACCCCCAACCGGTTATATCCCTTTGAGACGCACGGCGTCTATTTAGGGCGGCGCTATATCTTTGGCAACATACCTCTGGTGAATTATCTGCCCGACGGGTTGCGGCGCCACCTGGTCCCTCACGCCCGGGCCTATACCACCAGCTCCTTGAGACGCCTGTGGCGCGACCTCAATGTGCAGGTGGTGGTGCATACCCAGGTGTTCCCCGGCTTCGACCACGCTATCGCCCGGTGGGGGGTTGTGGGGAGGGCGTTGCGGCGCCTGCAGGCCCTAGAGGCCACCCCCCTGCGCATCTTGGGGCTCTCCCACTTCGTTATCCTTAAGAGGACGGCATGAGGCGGGGAGTGCAGGTACGGCGGTGGCGGCAGCGGCGGGCGGTGGGCCATCGCCAGGGGGCTAGCAAGGCCAAGCTAGGGGCGGTTTTGGCTTTGCTCCTGCTGGTGGGGGTCCTCATGGCCGCCGGAGGGGCGGGGGCAGCCTATGCCATATACCAGCTCTATGCCGATGATCTGGTGCCTCCCACGGCCATTATCGCCCAGAGGTCGTGGCAGGGCAGCACCTTCTACGACCGCAACGGCCAGTTCTTGTACCAAGCGGTGGACCCCCTGCTAGGCCTCCACGACCCGGTGCCTCTCTCGGACATCTCGCCCTACATGATCGCTGCCACCATCGCTGTGGAGGACGCCAGCTTCTACCACAATCCTGGGGTCAACTTCCGCGGCCTGGCCAGGGCCTTCCTGGAGAACTTTACCCCCTTCGGGCCAGGGTTCCTCAAAGGGAGTGGCGGCAGCTCCCTTACTCAGCAGCTAGTGCGTAATCTCTACATCAGCGAGGAGGAGAGGTTTGAGAGGAAGGTTCAACGCAAGCTAAAGGAGATAGTGCTGGCCCTGGAGATGAAGCGCCTCTACGACGATGACCAGATCCTAGAGTGGTACCTGAACCAGGTCTTCTACGGCAACAACGCCTATGGGGTGGAGGCGGCCGCCCAGCGCTATTTTGGCAAGTCGGCCCGCGACCTCACCCTGGCCGAGGCGGCCCTTTTGGCCGGCATACCCCAGTCGCCTGCCCTCTATTCCCCCACGAATGCCGAGAACCGGGAGCGAGCCGAGGCCCGCCGCCAGCAGGTCCTAGATCTCATGCTGAAGCACCTGGACGAGGTCAATCAGCTCCCGCCCCTTCAGCAAAGGGGTGTGGTCATCACCCCTCAGGAGATCGAGGCCGCCAAGCGTCAGTCGGTGCAGATAAAGTCCGGCCAGTTCCCCATCGAGGCCCCCCACTTCGTTTTCTTCGCTCAGGAGCAGGTGGTGAAGATGTGCAAGAAGGGGATGTTCAAGCCCCCCAAGGGCATCAGCTGCGATGAGGTGGTCTACAAGGGGGGGCTGCGCATCGTCACCACCCTGGACCTGGGGCTACAGCGTCTCGGTGAGCGGGTGGTCAACGAGGAGCTGGCGGCCGAAGTATGGTGTACGCGCCTGGGGCGCAGGGCCTCCCGGGAGGAGTGCTACGGCGGGCACAACGCTGCTGTGGTGGCCATCGTCCCTCAGACGGGGGAGATATTGGCCATGGTGGGCTCCCGCGACTACTTCCGGGATGACATCGATGGCAACGTGAACATCGCCGTCTCCCCCAGGTCCCACGGCTCGGCCATGAAAGTCTTCACATATCTTACTGCCTTCTCACGGGGATGGGTCCCCTCTACCGTCGTCGAAGATGCCCCCCTTACCATCGGCGGCCACACTGTCCAGAACTGGGACTTCAAGTATCAGGGGCGCATCACGGTGCGCAAGGCCTTGGCGGAGTCGGTGAACACGGCGGCTGTGCGCACGGTCCTGGCCATGGGCGACGAAGCCGTCGTCCGCACTGCCATCACTATGGGCCTCACTTGCCTGGGCTATGAGCAGTGTCGGGGCCTCACCAAGGAGAGGGTGAACGAGAACTGCGGGCCGGTGGTCACCCTGGGAGCTTGCGAGGTGAAGCTTCTGGACATGACCTTCGCCTTTGCCACCCTGGCCAATAACGGCCTCATGGTGGGGATGCCCACTGTGGAGAATCTGCCCAGTGGGTTCCGCACCTTGGATCCAGCGGCCGTCCTGCGCATCGAGGACGGGGAGGGGAGGGTGCTATACACCCACGAGCCGCGCAGCGAGCAGGTGATACGGCCTGCCTTCGCCTACATGATCACCGACATCCTCTATAAGGACGCCATCCATTGGTCGGGGCTCACCATCGACCGGCCGGCAGCCAGCAAGACGGGCACCCAGGACCGTTTCCAGGACAACGTGGTGATGGGTTACACCCCTGACCTGGCGGTGGGGGTATGGATGGGCAACGCCGATGGCACACCCATGGCCCAAGGGGCTTTCAGCTTCGCGGGGGCGGGGCCCATCTGGCGGGCTTTCATGGAGAAGGCGCACAACTACCTAGGCCTGCCGCCCCGTTCCTTCCGCGTGCCGGGCGATGTCGTTTTCGCCGAGTGTCAGGGCAGGCAGGAGGTATTTGCCGCCAGGGTCCCTGTGAGCAAGGGGGGGATATGTCCATCCCCCACTGGAGGGGCGCCGCCCGAGGTGACCCCCACCCCCACTCCCATGCCCAGCCCTTCACCCCTTCCCAGCCCCACGCCCACACCCACTCCCACACCCACACGCACACCCACGCCCACGGCCACTCCCACACTTACGCCCACGCCCACCCCCACTCCCACGCCCACCCCTGGCTGAGTGGCATGGGTTACGGTGGGATGCTAAGCTTTTATCTTTGGGGATGAAGGCTTCGCGTCCATGTCCACGTCGCAGCGGAGGGATCGCGGCCCTTCCTTCGTTCGGGTGAGAAGACCGGGCGTTAGGGAGGAGCCCCAGGAGCCCAAGGCGCCGCCGGCGCCACCATCTGAGGTCCACACGCGGATAGTGGTGCCTCGTCAGGAGAGAGGGGCATTGAGCCCGGAGGCGGACATCGAGGTGCGAGAGGTCCGCTATGGCACCACCTCCCGCACGCCCTACCTTCGCATCGTGCCCCGCCGCCAGATGCTCACCAAGGTAGGTCCTCGCCACTTGGCGGCCACTCCCCTAGGGAGCCTGCCCAGGGACGCCCTGGGCCGATACTGGGCAGGCCTAAGGCGGGTCCTCATCGGCAGCCCCTTCGCCACCTCCCAGGCCATCCACGAGCGGCTGAGCAAGATAAAGGCCCTGGCCGTCTTCTCGTCCGATGCACTCTCCAGCTCGGCATATGCCACGGAGGAGATCCTCATCGTCTTGGCGGCAGCGGGGGCGGGCGCCATGCGTTTGTCCCTGCCCATCGCCGCCGCCATCGTGGCCCTTATGGCCGTGGTGGTTACATCGTACCGTCAGACCATCAAAGCCTATCCCCAGGGCGGTGGAGCTTACAGAGTAGCGAAGGAGAACCTGGGGAAGTTGCCAGGCCTGGTGGCGGCGGCCGCCCTCCTGGTGGACTATACCCTGACGGTGGCGGTGAGCGTGGCGGCGGGGGTGGCGGCCATCACCTCGGCTGTCCCTGGCCTTCTGACGTGGCGCGTGCCCATGTCCGTGGCTGTGGTGGTCCTTTTCGCCTGGGGCCATCTGCGGGGCGTAAGGGAATCGGGGACCATCTTCTCTATTCCCACCTATTTCTTCATCTTGTCCATGGGTGGTGTGGTGGCTATGGGGCTGGCGAAGGTGGCCCTGGGCATGGCACCTGGCACCCTATGGGAGGCGGCGCCCCTACGGGAGCCCGTTACGGCTCATGAAGCGCTGGGGGTGCTACTTGTGCTAAGGGCCTTCTCCTCGGGCAGCACCGCCCTCACAGGCATTGAGGCCATGGCCGATGGCGTGCCGGCGTTCAAGCCGCCCGAGGCCGAGAATGCCCGTACCACCGCGGCGTGGATGGGTGTGATCCTGGCCTATCTTTTCTTTGGCATCACTTTCCTGGCCAGCCGCTACGGCCTGGTGCCTCGCGAGGAGGAGACGCTGGTATCCCAGCTGGGGCGAGAGGTTTTGGGGGATAACCCCCTGTACTACATTTACCAGGCGGCCACGGCCACGGTGTTGTTCATGGCCGCCAACACCTCCTTCGCCGACTTCCCCCGTGTCTCGGCCATACTGGCCGGCGATGGCCACATGCCACGTCAGTTCACCTTCAAGGGGGACCGTCTGGCCTTCACCAACGGCATCGTAGCCCTGGCCGTTGCGGCGTCCCTGTTGCTGGTGGTCTTCGATGCGCGCGTCACCCGCCTCATCCCCCTCTATGCTGTGGGCGTCTTTGTGTCCTTCACCCTTTCCCAGACGGGGATGGTGCGCAGGTGGTGGCGGCTGCGGGAACCAGGCTGGCGCTTCAGTATGCTCATAAATGGGGTGGGAGCGGCTACCACGGGCGTGGTGGCGGTCATCGTGGTGGTCTCCAAGCTTGTTCATGGGGCGTGGATCAGCTTGCTCCTCATGGGGATCCTCATCGTCCTCTTCCAGCTCATCCGGCGTCATTATCAGTGGTTTGAGGAGCAGGTGAAGGTTACGGACGAGGAGGTGGCGGCCCTAGGGGTCCCTGCCAGCGTGCCCCTCTCCCCTGGGGGTGTGGTGCGACACTTCGTCATCCCTGTGGAAGATATAAACCGGGTGGCCCTGGCGGCGGTGCGCTTGGCCAGGGAGTGGGGAGGGCGGATCACCGCTGTCCACGTCACCGACCAGCCCGAGGAGGCCCAGCGCCTGCGCCAGCGGTGGGAGAGGCTGCTACCTGATATCCCTCTAGTCATCATCGAGTCCCCCTATAGGGCCTTTGTGACGCCCATGCTGGCCTGCCTGGAGTACATGTGCCGGGACGGTGGCCAGGTGGTGGTGCTCCTGCCCAGGCTGCGCATCCGGCACTGGTGGGAGGGCCTCCTGCATAACCAGACCGCCCTCCGCCTGCGCCCCTATCTGGAGAAGCAGCTGCGCGTACAGGTGGTGGAGGTGCCTGTCTCCCTCGGGGAGGCCCGCCGCTAGTTTGATGAGGCCAGCATCATGTCCAGCTCCGCCTCGCTAGTGATCCCCGACACCAGCTCCAGGAAGCTCCGGAGGGAGCCAGCCCTCCTGCGCAAGGCCTTAAGCTTGTCGCCGATGGGACTGATGGATGCGGGGCTCTCAGCATATAGGCCATAGAAGGCGAAGAAGGCCTGGTTGATCTTGCGAAAGTAAAACCCCTCCTTTGCCAACCTCTCCCGCTCTTCCTCCATCAGCCGTTCCGCCCTCGGCACATCGCCCCTGGCCAGCAGGGCCTCCACCTGCTGGCGCAGGGCGCGGAGTTGGCGGACCAGCTGCGCTGGGGGAGGTGAAGGCGGTGCCTCCTGGATGGGGGCAGGCCATCTCTGAGTGAACTTGGCTGTCAGCTCCTTGGCCACCATGTCGGCCACCGTCTCGTTGATGGTTCGCATCTCAGGGCTATGGAAGTAGTGGCGGCCCAGAGGGAAGAGGGCCAGGTAGTGGTGGACCCATTCGTGGATGGCCGTCTCCACCGTAGCAGAGTAGGAGGTGAGGGGGGCCACTGTGCTGGGGTAGGTGGCCATCCCCCCGACGCTCACCACTAGTGAGGAGACGCCCGTGGCGTCCACATCCCTTTCCATAGCCTCTCTAAGGGGTATGTCCATGCCTGGAGCTAGGAGGATGGCCCGCTCCAGCCTTATGGCCTCCCTCGGGGAGACCACCAGCACTGTAGGGGGCGAGGCCAGGTCAACAGCCACCGGGGGGAATACCAGCTCCCAGTGGTCGAACAGGGGAGGGCGGAAGGTGATACCCTCCTCCTTTAGAAGACGGGTGATGCGCCCCTCCAGGATGGTCTCCACTCGGTTGCGGAGGCGTTGGTGCTCCTGCAGGAGGGAGGGGTCGGTGGAGCGGGCGAGGCGGGCTGAGAGGGTGTAGAACCGGCGTAAAAGCTCCTCATGGTCTTCTTGGTTGGGCAGGATCCGCCCCAACTTGGCCGCCGCCTTGGTCAGAAAGGCGTGCACCTCCCACGACACCGTGTCGTGGCGGAAGGGGGATGCGATGCGCTCTATGGGGTCAGAGGAGCGAAGGCGCTTCTCTAGCACCAGGCCGCCCCAGGCCGCTAGGGTGGCCAGGGAGACCAGCAGGAGGGCATGGGCCAGGGCAGCGAGGCCCCTTCTGCTTATCCTGGTGGGCAGTGCCATCTCAGTGCCATAATACGGCTTGAGGACTCTAACGCCGAAGGAGGAGTGTGGATGGCCGTCATCGCTTTCATAGGAGGGACGGGACCCGAGGGTTTGGGGCTGGCTATGCGCTTTGCCAAGGCCGGGGAGGAGGTGATCATCGGCTCCCGCTCCGAGGAAAGGGCTCTGCAGGCGGCGGAGACGGTGCGGGAGAAGGTCCCTCAGGCCAAGGTGCGTGGCCTCCTCAACGCTGAGGCGGCAAGGGAGGGGGAGATAGTGTTCATCACGGTGCCATATGAGGGACACCGGGACACGGTAGCATCCCTGGCCTCCCTCCTGGAGGACAAGATAGTGGTGGATGTAGTGGTTCCTTTGGAGTTCAGCAAGAGAGGGGTGCGGGCCATAGATGTGCCTGAAGGTTCGGCGGCTCAGCAGGCCCAGAAGCTTTTGCCCAAATCGCGGGTGGTGAGCGGCTTCCATCACCTGGATGCCCACCTCCTTCAGACGGTGGAGAAGCCCATGCAAGGGGATATCCTCATCTGTTCCGACGACCGCTCGGCCAAGAGGCAGGTGATGGAGCTGGCGGAGAAGATCGAGTATGTGAGGGCCGTAGATGCTGGCATCCTGGCCAACTCCCGCTACTTGGAGGAGTGGACAGCTCTCTTGCTGAACCTCAACCGCATCTATAAGGCCCGCACGGGCGTGCGCATCGTAGGCATCTAACATGGCTCCCGAAGTGCGCATCATCGGCATCGCCGGCATGGGGGAGATAAGGGAGGGGGACGACTTGGGCCTTCTCATCGCCCAGGCCGCCCATGCCCAGGGGACAGAGCTTCAGGACGGGGACGTAGTGGTGGTGACCCAGAAGGTGGTCTCCAAGGCCGAGGGTCGGGTGGTGGCCTTGGCCCAGGTGGAGCCATCGCCTGAGGCGCGCCAGCTGGCCGCTCGCCTGGACAAGGACCCTCGGTTGGTGGAGCTGGTGTTGCGGGAGAGCCGGCGTATCGTGCGGGCGGAGCGGGGCGTCCTCATCACCGAGACGAGGCATGGGTTCGTATGCGCCAATGCTGGCATCGATACCTCCAACGTGGCCGGCGAGGGGTATGTCTCCCTCCTGCCCTTGGACCCTGACGCCTCGGCGGAGACCATCCGCCGTCGCCTCCGGGAGGTGGCAGGGGTAGAGGTGGCGGTCATCATAAGTGACACCTTCGGCCGTCCCTGGCGGGAGGGGCATGTCAACGTGGCCGTGGGGGTGGCCGGCATGTCACCGTTCCAAAACTACGTGGGGCAGACGGACCCCTATGGATATGTGCTGCGGGTGACCAACATGGCCGTGGCGGATGAGCTGGCAGCGGCTGCTGAGCTGGTGATGGGTAAGCTGGAGAGGGTGCCGGTGGCCCTTATCCGTGGCTTTCGCTACCTCCCGGGCCCCGGCCGGGCTACTGACATGGTGCGCCCGGCCGAGCGCGACCTCTTCCGCTAAAGCCTCACGTTATATCGGTGGCCTGGTCCCTGCTGGGGGAAAGGGAACTACACTTGGCGCGCCTGGCGTAGCAGCTCGTCCAGGAGATCCTGGAGCTTGACGGCAGCAACGCCTATCACCCTGTCGGCCCCACCATAGTACACATACAGGTCCTCACCCAACAGGGCTACGCCGCAGGGGAAGACCACGTTGGGCACCAGGCCGCGGCGCTCCCACTCCATCTCCGGCTCAAGGATGGGGTCCCGGCTCCGCACCAGGACCCGTGTGGGGTCATCCCTGTCCAGCAGTGCGGCCCCCACCCGATAGATGGTCCCTGGCTCTTGGATGCCGTGGTAGAGCATAAGCCAGCCGTGTTCTGTCTCCACGGGGGGAGCGGCGATGCCCACCTTGGCGTTGTCCCACATGCCCGGTCGCGGGGTGATGATGACCTTGCCTCCGAGCCACCGCTCCTGCGCCTCCTCCATGGCGTCCAGCCAGTCTACCCAGATGCCCAGGCTGAGGCGGTGGAAGACAAAGAGCTTCCCACCGATACGGGCGGGCAGCAGGGCGGCGTTCTTGTCCCATATCTTGGGGGCCGAGATCACTATCGGCTTGGACCAGTTCCACCGTTTGGCGAGGAAGTCCTCAAGGCTGATGCGGGTGTAGGCCACTTGGGCGTCGTAGCCGTTGAAGGCGGTATACGTCATATGTACCATGCCATCCATCAGGGTGAGGCGGGGGTCCTCACACCCTGAGGGGACGTCGGGCGAGGCTTTCTTCTCAAAATCCTCCCGGGGCACGTAGGCAGGCCTGTTGGGCCGGTCGTCGAAGTGGACGCCATCGGCGCTGGAGGCATAGCCCAGGACGGAGGTGTTGTCATGGGAGAGGGCGCGGTAGAGCATGTGCACCCGCCCGTTGGCCACCACTACGCCCGGGTTGAAGACGGCCTTGGCCTCCCACCCCAGCTCGGGGCGGGGGTAGAGGATGGGGTTTCCCTCGTACCGGTAGAGCTTGTGCCTCTCATGGGTGGGACGGTGGGGGATGAAGAAGGAGGGTGGCTTCATGGCGTCTAGGAGCTCCTGGAGCTCCACCCTGGCCACGGCCACCGTGGTATCGGCGGCCCCGTAGTAGATGAGCAGGTGGTCGTCCACCACCACTGCCCCACTGGGGAACACCACATCCATCACATGGCCGATGCGCTCATAATAGGCCTCAGGCACTAGGATGGGCTCCCGCGTGCGGCCCAGTATGCGGAAAGGATCCGCCCGGTCCAGCAGCACCGCCTCAATGCCGAAGACACGGCTGCTTCCCAACTGGTAGTCCTTGATGTAGCTGAAAATCAAAAGCCAGCCTTCTTCCAGTGCTAGCGGCGGTGCCCCTACCTCCACCTGGTCCAGGTGGGAGCGCATGAGAGGCAACACGTGGTCGTCCAGGGACTCGTACCAGCGGGCCCACCGTTCTTGGTCCCAAATGTCCGATTCCTCGTCGAAGAAGGCCAGGGAGATCTTGGCAGGGGGCATATCGGTATTAGCGGTGAGCACCGCTGCCAGCTTGCCACCTATGCGCTCTGGGAACAGGGCCATGGCCTTGGCGTTGAAGGGTGTCACCAGGTGCTTCTCCTCCAGTTGGACAAAGTCCCTGGTGATGGCCAGCCCTACGCGGATCCCCTGGGGGCGGAAGGGGTAGGCCGAGAGGGCAGTATAGAAGATGTAATACTTGCCCTCGAGGCGGGTAGCCCGAGGGTCCTCACACCCGAAGCACTCCCACTCGTACTCAGGGCGGATGAGCTGCCGGCGTCCATAGAAGTGGACCCCGTCCTCGCTCTCGGCGTAGCCAATGGTGGAGATGGGCAGATGGTGGCCCAGGTGCTCCTTGGGATGGGACATGGCCCGATAGACCATGCGGAACAGGTTCCCATCCCGGACAACGCAGCCATTGAAGGTGGCAAGCCCCTCCCACTCTTGCTCAGGGACTGGCTTCAGCACCGGGTTGCCGGCGAGCCGCTCGACCCTCACTACGCTGCGCTAGCTATACTTCTGCGTGGCCGACAGGCCCGTAAGTAGTCCAGCAAGGCCTGCACATCCACTCGGGCCACGCAAACGAACTTGTCTGCTCCTCCGTAGTATATTAGCAGGTCTCGGCCCATGAGCACAGCCCCACACGGGTAGACCACTCCGGATTTGTGTCCTTCGTTCTCGTAGGAGTATTGAGGCCGCATGATGGGCTCGTCGGTCCGGCTGATAACCTTGGTGGGGTCATCCAGCTCTAGGAGCATGGCCCCTACGAGATAACAGGAGTCATCCCTGTCGTCCACCGCATGGTAGATGAGGAGCCACCCTTCGGGCGTTCTGATGGGTGGCGCGCCAGCTCCTACCTTGCGGCTGTCCCACCGCCCCGGCCGAGGGCTTATGGCATACTGCCCTCGCAGATATTGGCCCTCGGCGAACTCCAGGCTGTCCACGAAGTCGATGAGGATGTCCGGGAAGATGCGATGGAAGATGACATACTTACCCCCTATCTTTTCGGGGAGGATGCAGGCGTTCTTGTCCACCACCCCAGGGGGGGAGATGACGCGGGAAGGGGCCCAGTTCCACCGCCGGGCCAGGAAGTCCTGGCGGCATATGGAAGTGAGGGCCACCCGTGGCGGGTCGAAGCCGTTGAAGGCCACGTAGGTCATGTAGATGCGGTCGCCAATCATGGTCAGACGGGGGTCCTCGGCCCCGCCCCAGCCGCCGCCCGATATGTAGGCCCGGCGGTACCACCGCTGGCGCTCCGTGTGAGGAGCAGGAGGGGTGATCTCGAAGGGCTGGGTCGGCACATAGGCTGGGTCGTCCAGACGCTCCTCGATGTGGATGCCGTCGGTGGAGCTGGCGTAGCCGAGGACGGATACGTTTCCGGCGCCGATGGCGCGGTACAACAGGTGGACACGGCCTTCATCGTACAGGGCCGCCGGGTTGAAGGTGGCGTACCACTCCCAAGGGTTATCGGTCCTGGGAGCGATGATGGGGTTCTCCGGAGGTCGTATCACCCGGGGAGGCCTTACGCTTGCCGATGCTGCTGCTGCCCGTTCCACCTTACCCTGACCCTTACCTTTACCCATGACACTCCTCCTCGCAGCCCGCCCCCCTACTAATCGAAGAGGCCTCTCCTACTTTTAGACTCCCACAAGACGGCCCGGCCTGTCAATAAGATGTCAAAAACGCCTACTAAAGTCGTTCTTCCCATATTTGGTATGGGTTATCTCCTTCGCGGTCCATGGTGCTTTTCCCCACTTGTGGTGCTTTCCCCTCTTGACGCGCCAGGCTCAGGGACGCCCCTATGGAAGGGCAGCGGCATTCCGACTGTGTAAGGCTCCCAAGGGGGAAAGGGCAGAGGAGGCTTGCGCCATGTCTGATGAGGTGACTACGGACTCTGGCATTCCCCTCAAGCGCATATACAGACCGGAGGATGTGGCGTCCCTGGATTACGATGTTCACTTGGGTGACAGCGGCAGTTATCCCTACACCCGCGGCATTCATCCCGAGATGTTTCGCCGCCGGCCTTGGATCATGCGCGTGCTGGCTGGAGAGGGGACGCCGCGGCAGACCAATGTGCGTCTGCGCAAACTCCTGGCGGCGGGGCAGACGGGCATCGACGTCATCGGCGATAGCCCCACCATGAGCTGGCTGGACTCCGACCATCCCCTGGCCGCTGCCAGCGTGGGGACGCAGGGCGTGCCCCTCTGCTGCCTGGACGATTACCGCGAGCTGCTGGAGGGGATACCTCTGGACGCTGTCTCCCTCTCCTGGTCGGCGCCCGCTCCCTTCGTGGTGGCGGCCCTGACCTGCCTGGCGGAGGAGAGGGGGACGCCTACCGATGCTGTGCGGGGCTCTACCATCGTGGTGCCCCTCTACTGTGAGGACTGCTCCTATGCCACCGGCCACCCTGTGGAGATGAGGATGCGCCTGGCGGTGGACGCCATCGAGTTCTCAGCCCAGCGACTGCCCAACTTCCATGCCTTCGTGGAGGACGCCTATTACATAAGCGAGGTGGGGCTGAACGCTGTGGAGGAGCTGGCCCTAGCGCTGGTGGAGGCCCGAGCCATCATACGGGCCCTCCTATCAAGAGGGGTGCCCATCGACAGCTTTGGGCATCGCATAGCCTTCCTCCTGACGGCGCGCATGGACTTCTTCGAGGAGATCGCCAAGTACCGTGCCCTGCGCCGCATCTGGGCCCGCATGATGCGAGACGAGTTCGGTGCCCAGGACCCCCGGTCGTGGCGCCTGACCATAACGGTGCACACCTCGGGCATATCCCTCACAGCCAGCCAGCTCCCCAACAACATCGTGCGGGGCGCCTATGAGGCCCTGGCGGCCGTGCTGGGTGGCTGCCAGGCGGTGGAGGTATGCGCCTTCGATGAGCCCTTCCGCGTCCCCACCTTGGAGGCGGCCACCGTGGCCCTCAGGACCCTCCAGATCATCGCCTACGAGACGGGGGTGACGCGAGTGGCAGACCCCTTGGGGGGGTCGTACTACGTGGAAACCCTTACTAACGAACTGGAGGAGCGGGTGCTAGCGCTGGTGAGAGACATTGAGGCCAAGGGGGACGTGCTGGAGCTGGCCCGGACGGGCTACTTCGCCAGCCTATTCCACAGGGCCATTTCTCGCCGCCATGAGGCCCTCCGGACCGGCATTAAGAAGGTGGTGGGTGTGAACGTCCTGGTGATGCCTCCCGAGGAGGATACCTTGTTGCGCGACCTGGCGGAGACGAGGTTCGAGGTGGCGCAGGAACAGATAGAGAAGGTGCGGGAGCTACGCCGTCGACGCGACCAGGCGAAGGTGCGCGCCGCCCTGGCCCATGTCGCCTCCACGGCGCGTGAGCCCTCGGCCAACCTGGTCTTCCCCATCATGGAGGCCCTTAAGGTAGGGGCCACCATGGGGGAGATCGCTGGGGCGGTGCGAACGGCGTATCAGGCGCCCTACAGCCCTCTGGAGGAGAGGCTCTTGGCGCTCTAGGAGGAGGCCATGGCCAAGGTCCTCATATCGCTCCTGGGCATGGACCAGCATGAGGTGGGCGCCCTCACCGTGTCCCGCGTCCTTCGCGATGCCGGCTTCGAGGTGGTCTATCTGGGACGCTTTCAGACCCCCGATTCCATCGTGAGGGCGGCCTTGGAGGAAGGCGTGCAGGCCATAGGCATCAGCTGTTATTCCTGGGAGTTCCGCACCTATGTGCCCCAGCTCTTGAGGAGGCTAGAGGAGGAGGGCCTGGCCATCCCGGTGGTGGTGGGTGGAGGTGTGCTCAGCGAGGAGGACGAGGCCTGGCTACGGGCCATGGGTGTGAAGGGGGTGTTTAGGGCAGGAAGCCCCGAGGGCGACATCGTCCGTTTCTTCCAAGAGCTAGTGGCCACTAGCTCTCAGGCCGGCACGAGTGTCCCCTGATAATGGCCTTGGGTTTGGGGCGCGTCTTCGGGCAACGCTGGCGCTGTAAAATGATGATAGGTGGCGGGGGCACAGTGGGCCGGGTGGTCGCCCCCCGCCTGTGAGCGGGGGGAGGAAAGTCCGGGCTCCACCGGGCAGCGTGCTGGGTAACGCCCAGGCGGGGCGACCCGCGGAAAGTGGCACAGAAACCATACCGCCGCCGGGATTCCGGCGGTAAGGGTGAAAAGGTGGGGTAAGAGCCCACCAGCGGCAGGGCGACCTGCCGGCTGGCCAAACCCCACGCGGAGCAAGGCCAAATAGGAGGGCGAGCCCCTTTTGGGGCCTAGGGATGCCCGGCCCGATGCCCTCGGGTAGGCCGCTTGAGCCTCTCCGTAAGGGGAGGCCCAGATTGATGACCACCGGTCGCCCCTTAGGGGGCGACTACAGAACCCGGCTTATAGGCCCACTGCCCCCCCACTTGGAGGCCTTGGGACATGCTCTCCTTGCGCTCCCTAGCTGCCCATGTCCCCGGCGCCCGTTTCCAGGGCCCCGATGTGACGGTCACAGGCATCGCTTACGATTCCCGGCGCATAAGGGCAGGGGAGTTGTTCGTGGCCGTCCCCGGCCTGCGGTGGGACGGCCACCTCTTCATCCCCCAGGCCTTGGAGAGGGGGGCGGCCGCTGTGGCGGTCCAGGCCGACCACCCTCAGTGGGTGGAGGGGCTGCGCGAGGACGGGGTGCCCACCTTAGTGGTGGAGGATGCCCGCGCAGCTCTCTCCCGGTTGGCGGCCGCCTTCCACGGCTTCCCCGCTATGAGGCTTACCGTCATCGGCGTGACGGGAACCGATGGGAAGACGAGCCTGGTTCACCTTATTGCTCACCTCTTACGATATGACGGCCACCAGGTGGGGCTCATGGGCACGGCAGGGATGGATGTGGGCCTTGGCCTGGAGGGTTGGGAGGGCCGTACCACCCCTGAGGCCCCCGAGCTGCAGGCGGCCCTAGCAGCCATGGTGGCTCATGGGTGCCGATATGCTGTGGTAGAGTGCACATCCCATGGGCTAGCCCTCCGCCGTGTGGAGGACGCCTACTTCGACGTGGCGGTCATGACCCATCTGGGGGAGGATCACTTGGACTTCCATGGCTCCTGGGAAGCTTATCGCGCCGCCAAGGGCCGTCTCTTCTCCCTGCTGGACGAGGCCCCCAGCAAGGGCGTGGGGAAGTGGGCCATCCTCAACGCCGATGACCCCAGTTGGTCCTACTTCCGCTCCCTCACCCAAGCCGAGGTGCTGACCTATGGCCTGGGCCCAGGGGCCCAGGTGCGGGCTCTGGACGTGCGACCTCGGGGTTGGGGGGTGGCCTTCCATCTCCGCACACCTTGGGGGGAAACGGAGGTAGAGGTGGCCGTCCCGGGGGAAGCGGGGGTGATGGGGGCCCTGGCGGGGACGGCCACCGCCCTGGCCATGGGCCTTCCCCTGCCGGTGGTGGCACAGGGCCTGGCTTCTTGGCGGGGAGCTCCCGGGCGTCTGGAGCTGGTGGACGAAGGGCAGCCTTTCCCGGTGGTGGTGGATTATGCTCACGCCCCCCAGGCCCTGGCCCGCCTGCTCGCCTTGGCCCGCCAGAGCGCGCGGGGCAGGGTCGTCCTCGTGTTCGGCTGTATTGGGGGGCGAGACCGCCATCGCCGCCGGCCTATGGGGCGCATCGCTGGCCAGATGGCGGACTACGTCATCGTCACCGACGACAACCCTTACGATGAGGAGCGAGAGTCCATATTCCAGGAGATAGTGGCTGGCCTGCAGGAGGCGGGGCGGGAGGAGGGGCGCGACTACCTGGTGGTGCCGGACCGCCGCCAGGCCATTGCCCATGCCCTGAGCATGGCTGGGGAGGGGGATGTGGTGGTTCTGGCGGGCAAAGGGCACGAGACCCATGTCTACGCTGGCTCCTCTTCCTACCCGTGTGACGACCGGGAGGTGGCCCGCGCCTTCCTGCGTCGCATGAAGGGGGTATGATATGACCTGGCTCCATTTGCCCCATTTGCAGGAGCGCCTCACCACCCGCTGGCTTGGTCGCTCCCTCATATACTGCACCATCACCTCCTCCACGCAGGACGCGGCCCGACGGGAGGCGGAGGCTGGTGCCCCTCCCGGCACGGTAGTGGTGGCCGACGAGCAGACAGCCGGCCGGGGGCGCTTGGGCCGGTCGTGGGTCTCGCCGCCCGGCCAGAACCTCTATCTGACGGTGGTGCTCCGCCCCCCAAGGACCCAAGTGGCCCAGCTGGCCATGGCGGCCCCCCTGGCCGTGGCCCGGGCGTTGGAGGAGACAACCCCCCTGCGGGCGGGCATAAAGTGGCCCAACGATGTCTGGCTCGGGAGGCGGAAGGTGGCCGGCGTCCTCATCGAGACGGAGATAAGGGGTGATGAGGTGCTCTACTCCTTGGTGGGCATCGGGGTCAACGTGAACATGGATATAGCCAGCTTCCCCGAGCTGGCCGAGGTGGCCACCAGTCTGCGGCACGAGCTGGGGCGGGAGGTGGCCAGGGAGGAGGTTCTCGCTGCCATCCTTAACCATCTGGAGGCCCTCTTGGAGGGCGCATCGCCAGAGGAGGTGTGGCGGCGGTGGCGGGAGCGGCTCATCACCCTAGGGCAGCAGGTGCGGGTTTCCCGGGGCCAGGAAGTGATAGAGGGGCTGGCCGAGGACGTGGATACCCAAGGCCACCTGCTGGTGCGCCGCCCCGACGGCACCCTGGTGGCCGTCGAAGCCGGTGATGTCACCCTGCGTGGCTAGCTGCCCCTTGGCCCTCCCCGTGTCCGGTCGACAAAGGCCTGGATGAGGTCGATGGGGATGGGAAAGACTATGGTGCTGTTGCGCTCGGTGGAGATCTCCGAGAGGGTTTGCAGGAAGCGGAGCTGCACGGTGATGGGGTTCTGGGCCATGACCTGGGCGGCCTCGGCCAGGCGTTGGGCGGCCTGGAACTCGCCCTCAGCGTTGATGACCTTGGCCCGTCGCTCTCGCTCCGCCTCCGCCTGGCGGGCGATGGCCCGCACCATCTCGGGAGCGAGGATGACGTCCCGCACCTCCACCGCCGTCACCTTCACTCCCCAAGGTTCGGTGGCCTCGTCGATGATCTGCTGCAGCCGCATGTTCACCTGCTCCCGCCGCGATAGGAGCTCGTCCAGCTCCGACTGGCCGATGACGTTACGCAGGGTGGTCTGGGAGATAAGCGAGGTGGCCCGGATGTAATCGGCCACCTTCACCACCGCGTCCTCGGGGTTCACTACGCGGAAGTAGATGACGGCATCTACCTTGACGGTGACGTTGTCGCGGGTGATGGCCTCCTGGCGGGGAACGTCCATGGTCACCACCCGCAGGTCCACTTTCACCATCCTCTCGACGAAGGGGAGGATGAAGAATAGGCCTGGGCCCCTGGCCCCTACCAAGCGACCCAGGCGGAATATAACCCCCCTCTCGTACTCCTGCACGATGCGGATGGCCATCCAGAAAAGGGGGATGGCCAGGACATAGCCCAGGATGGTCAGCACACGGGCTAGCCAATCGGCTATGCGGGCCCCGGCCTCTCGTTGGGTCATTTTTCCTCACCTCCTTGTCGCTTCCTCACCTTCAGACGCAACCCTTCACGCCCCACGACGATGACCTCCTCTCCCGGCTGCACCTCCCCTTCCTCCGTCTCTGCCTGCCAGTACTCCCCCTTTATCATCACAAACCCTCTGGGGTTGAGGGGCGACCTGGCCACCCCCTTCTCCCCTATTATGGTGTCCGGGCCCATCAGGGCGGGACGACGCCGGGCGCGCACCACGTTTACCACGATGGTGGCAAAAAATAGCCCCATCCCAGCAGCCAGGCCATAGGCCAGCCAGCGGTTCACCTCCAAGCTGGGGCCGGCGAAGCGGGGGTTGCCAGGGGTGAGGAACATGGCCCCCAAGATGAGGGCCACCACTCCTCCCACCCCCAAGATGCCGTGGCTAGTGACGAACACCTCCAACACCAGAAGGGCGATGCCCACCAGGACGAGGGCCAGCCCCGCCCAGCTGAAGGGGATGACGCTAAGGGCGAAGAACCCCAGGATAATGGCGATAAGGCCGAAGACTCCTGGAAATATGGCCCCTGGATTGACTATCTCATAAAGGAGGGCCAACGCCCCTAAGCTCAAAAGGAGCAGGGAGATGTTGGGATCGCCGATGAGGTCTAGGAAGCGCTCTACGGGGCTTATCCTATTGAAGGTTATGGGCGCGGAGGCGGTACGCAGCTCCACCACCCGACCGTCCTGCAAGGTGACGCGCTTGCCATCCACCTCCTTCAGTAGGGTAGCCAGGTCGGGGGCCACGTGTTCCACCACCCCTAGCTGCAGGGCGTCCTGGGCGCCAGCGGAGGCCGCCTGACGCACCGCCGCCTCCGCCCAGTCGGCGTTGCGGCCCCTGAGGCGGGCGATGTCCCGGATGCGGGCGGCGGCGTCATTGGTGGCCTTGTCCTGGAGTGTCTCGCCTAGGTCCTCGCCCCCTATGGCCACAGGGGTGGCGGCACCGATGCTGGTGCCCGGGGCCATGGCCGCCACGTGGCTGGCCATGACGATGAAGGTGCCAGCGGAAGCGGCTCGGCCCCCTGGCGGCCACACGTATACCACCACTGGCACCTTGGCTCCCATGATGCGTTTGACGATGTCGTCCATGGAGGAGGAGAGGCCTCCGGGGGTGTCCAGGAGGATCACTGCTGCCCCGGCCCCCTTGGCCTCGGCATGGCCAAGGCCGCGACCGATGTAGCGGGCCATCACTGGCCCCACCTGCCCCTGCGCTTGAAGGACGTGCACGGCCCCGGGAGGGGCATCAGGCCCGGCGCAGGCGGCCAAAAGGAGGGCCAGAAGGATGGGCCAGAGGTAAACCCCCCGGGGACGCCCGTATGCCAACGCCCAGCGCATGAAGAGATGGCCTCAGCCTCCATTATATGGCCTCCCTTTTGCCCCTAATGGGCGAGGGCATTAGAATGTTCTTGTCCCTCGTCTGCAGCCCTATGGAAGAGCCGTTGCGCTGCCCAGGCATGCACGACCTCTTGCCGGAGGAGATGGAGCGCTTCCGGCAAGTAGAGGAGGTGTTTCGCCTCACCTGTCGTGAGTGGGGTTACCAGGAGGTGCGGACCCCCACCATTGAACACCTCTTTCTGTTCACCGCCGCCGGCACCCTCTCCGCCCAGATGTTGGGCCGAGTCTACTCCTTCCTGGACTGGGACGGCTGGAGCGGGGAGAGGGTTGTACTGCGCCCCGATAGCACCATACCCGTGGCCCGTCTTTACATCGAGCATATGATGGGAGCGCCGCTGGCCAAGCTCTTCTACGTACAGAACGTCTTCCGCTTCACGGAGGGGGAGAGGGAGGAGTGGCAGTGTGGGGTGGAGCTGCTGGGCGATACGCAGCCCCTGGGGGACGTGGAGCTGGTGCTTCTGGGCCGGGAGGTGCTAGCCCGGCTGGGGCTGGGCGCCCTGGGGGTGCGCCTCTCCCATCCGGGCCTTGTGCGGGCGGTCCTGGAAAGGACAGGCCTCAGCGCCGGGGAGCAGCTCCGTCTATACGACGCCATACTGGACGGGGAGCAGGAGGCCCTGGCCCAACTGCGAGGTCGCATCCCTGACTTGGGGCCCGCGGTGGACCTCTTGCTGAGGGAGGAGGGGCAAGGGGCCAACTACGTGCGCAACCTGCGGGCAGCCTTCGCCCAGGCCTTACCGGAGGTCGCCCGTCCCCTAGACGAGCTGGAGGCCTTGGCTGAGACCCTGGAGGCTCTGGGCCTGGTGCCGACGGTGACGGGGGCCATGGTCCGCAATTTCGAGTACTATACGGGCCCCGTGTTCCAGCTCTTGGTGGGGGATGTGGTGGTGGGGGGAGGCGGTCGCTACGACGCCCTGGTGGAGGTGCTGTGTGGCCGCCAGGTCCCCGCCTCCGGCTTCGCCCTGTACATGGGGCGCCTTCTGCCGTTGGTCACCAGGCCTCCTGTGGCAGCAGCCACGGTTTGGGTGGAACCGGCCGATGGGGCAGCAACTACCGTAGCTGCGGCCTTTCAAGCCGCCTCCGCCCTACGGGAGAGAGGTTTGCCTGCCCAGGTGGCCCTGGCCCGCGGCGTCTCTTGGGGAGGGCCCCGTCTGCTGGTGGGACCCCAGGGCATGGTGGCCTTTGGCGCTGGGGCGTCGGCCGGTCAGCAGGTGGGGAGCGTGGATGAGGCCTTGACCGTTTTGTCGGGAGGCGCCGAGAAGTGATAAAGATAGCCTTGCCAGCGGGGGAGCTGCGCCGTCCCATCTCCCAGCTCCTGTCCCAGGTGGGCCTGGATGTACCTGGCTACGGCGAAGGCTCGCGGTCATATCGTCTGTCCCTGGACGGGCGGGCCCGGGTGAGGGTCTTTCGAGAGCGGGATATACCCGTCCAGATCGCTTTAGGGCAGTACCATGTGGGTATCTGCGGGGCGGCGTGGGTGGAAGAGTTCTTGGCCCGCAACCCTCGGCAGGGGGTGGTGAAGCTGGGGTCCCTTCCCTTGGCGGGCCCCACCCTCTTTCTGATGGCCGCCCCCTCAACGGCCCAGACGCTGGCGGACCTCTCCCGCTTGGCAGAGCCCCGCATCGTCACCGAGTTCCCCCATCTGGCGGAGGCCTTGGCCTTGGCCCTGCGCTTGCCCCGATACCGCATCATCCCCGTCTGGGGGAGCGCCGAGGCCTACCCACCTGAGGACGCCGACCTGGCCCTGGCCTTGGCCAGCCACGAGGAAGAGGTAGTCAAGAGGGGGCTTGTGCCCCTGCTAGCTGTGCTGGAGGGGCCGCCTGTGGTCATCGCCCATCGTCAGGCGATCAAGGCCTTGGACATGGGCTGGGTGCTGTCGGCCCTGGCCTCTTTGGGGCTTTCGTCCGTGCCAGGGATGAGGTTACCGGCTTCCCTGGGAGGGCTAGGTCTGAGGCCGCGTCCCCCTGCTCGGGAGCGGGAGGTGTTGCGGGTGGCCCTCCCCGATGGCCACCAAAAGCCTCATGTCCTGGGGGCCCTAGCCGAGGCGGGGCTCTCTTTCCCCGGGTATGCTGAGGGGGAAAGGAGACCCCTTGGGCCATGGGACGGCATCGAGGCCAAGGTCATCCGCCCGCAGGATATGCCCCAGATGGTGGCCCTGGGTGCCTTCGATCTGGCCTTCACTGGGCGCGACTGCTTCCTTGAGCATATCTATCGGTTCCCGTCCAGCCCGGTGGCCGTGGCCCTGGACCTGGGCAAAGGGGCCTTTAACATGAGCGCTGTAGTGAGCGTGGACTTGCCAGTGGAGACCATGGAGGAAGCCATATCCTTTTGGCGTCGGGAGGGGCGGCCACTGGTGCGCATCGCTTCCGAGTTCGTGGCCATCGCTGACCATTATGCCCGGAGTCGCCATCTCTGGCGGTACAGGGTCATACCCACGGCGGGTGCCTCAGAGGGGTTTGTGCCGGAGGACGCCGATCTCCTCATCGAGGGGACGGAGACAGGCCGCACCCTAGCCGAGAACCGTTTGAAGGCCATCGACGTGCTCTTCCGCTCCACCACCTGTGTGGTGGTGGGGCGGCACACCCCCACAGGGAGGCGCGGCGAGCTTTTGCGCTTGCTCCTGGACTCGCTGCGGCCGGTGGCCGTGGCAGGCTCTGCTACAATCTAACGTGAGGTGATAGGGTGCCTCCCCTGGGCCTGCACACAGTAGTGGCCAAGGAGATAGGTGATAGGCTGCGACATCCCATTCTGGATGGTCACCGCGGTGCCCTCTACCTGGGCTCCACTACCCCCGATATACGGGTCCTCACTCGGTGGGACCGGAAGGTGACCCATTTCTTCGATCTGACCAACTTCGGCCATCAGGACGGGGTGGCCGAGTTCTTGCGCGCCCAGCCCCATCTGGCGGACGCCCACGCCATCCCGCCTCATATGGCAGCCTTTGTAGCTGGCTATATAACTCACTTGGTCATGGACGAGATATGGATAACTCAGATATACAGGCCCTTTTTCGGCGAGCGCTCGCCCCTAGGCGGCGACTGCTGGGCCAACATCCTAGACCGGGCCGTCCAGTTCTCTATGGACCGGGAGGGGAGGCGGGACCCAGAGCTGGTAGCCCATATCGTATCAGAGCTGGCCCGGGCAGACATGGGCATCGACCTGGGTTTTGTGGACGCCGAGACCATGTCCCGCTGGCGGGAGATCACCCTGCGGGTAGCCAGCAGGCCGCCGGAATGGGAACGTTTTCGCTTCATCGCCAGTCGCTATCTGGAGGAGGCGGGCATCGAGACACCCGAGGCCTTCGCCCAGTTCGTCAAGACCCTGCCCCAACTGGTGGAGGAGGCGGTGCGCTATCTCACCCCTGAACGCATACGCTTCTTCCTGGAGACATCGGTGGAGAAAGGGATGGAGGCAGTGAGGGCTTACCTGTGCTAGTGCTCAAAGGACTGGAGGAAGCGCGTCGTTGGCTCCTGGGCCGTCCTCCGCCCGAGGAGGAGCTGCCTCCCCACGTGCGGGAGAAAGTGCGGGAGGTCTTCGGGGCAGACCTATCGGTGCAGGAGGTGGTGGCATATATCCTGGCCGATGTGCGGGCCCAAGGCGACGAGGCCGTGGCCCGCTATAACCACCTGTTGGACGGCCTACCCCTCGATGCCCCTCTGGTAGTGACGGAGGAGGAGATCCTCCGGGCGTGGGAGGAAGTGCCCATCCCTCTGCGGGAGGCCTTGCAGGAGGCGGCGCGTCGGGTGGAGGCCTTCCACCGTCGCCAGTTGGAGAACGCCCAGCGGGCTTTCCAAGGCGATGGAGCAGGCCAGGTGGTGCGGCCGTTGGAGAGGGTGGGCATCTATGTGCCGGGCAGCGTCGTCTCCTATCCGTCTACTGTGCTCATGACGGCCATCCCCGCCCGCGTGGCCGGGGTGGGGGAGGTGGTGATGGCCACCCCCGCCCGCCCCGACGGGCGAGTGGCGCCCGAGAAGCTGGTGGCGGCCCGCCTAGCTGGGGTGTCCCGCGTCTTCCGCGCCGGTGGCGTGCAGGGCATCGCCGCCCTGGCCTATGGCACCGCCACCGTACCACCGGTGGACAAGATCTGTGGCCCTGGCAACATCTTCGTGGCCACTGCCAAGCGGCTCCTCTTCGGCCAAGTGGGCATCGATGGCATCTTCGGGCCCTCGGAGACGGTGATAGTGGCCGATGATGGGGCTGACCCCGCCCTGTTGGCCGTCGACATGCTGGCCGGCGCCGAGCACGACGAGCTGGCCACGGTGGTCCTCATAGTCACCCAGGAGGGGCTGCTGGATGCGGTGCAAAAGAATCTGGAATGGGGCCTGCCGCGTCTGGCCCGCCGGGAGGTGGCCCAGCGGGCCCTGGCTGCCAGGGGGGCCATGGTGGCGCTGTCGGATCTGCGGGAGGCTATGGAGTTGGCCAACGCCCTGGCCCCGGAGCACCTCTGCCTGCATGTGCGGGAGCCACGAGCCCTCCTACCCCTGGTGCGGAACGTGGGATGTGTTTTCCTCGGGCCGGCGGCTGCTGAGTCCCTGGGCGACTATGTGGTAGGGCCCAGCCACGTCCTGCCCACCGGGGGCAGCGCTCGCTTCTCCTCTCCCTTGGGGGTCTGGGACTTCCTGAAGGTCATCACATATGTCGACATAACGCGGGAGGAGGCGGGGGAGCTGGCCCCCCTGGCTGCGGCCATCGCCAGGGCCGAGGGCCTCACGGGCCATGCCGCGGCCGTGGAGGCCCGCAGGGTGAGGAAGGCTTGAGATGGCCTCCTTCCCCTTGGCCCGCCCTTACATCGCCGAGATGGAGGGATACGAGCCCATCGACCCTCCAGAGGTGGTGGCCAGGGAGCTGGGCATTGCCCCAGACATGCTGGCCAAACTGGACGGCAACGAGAACCCGTACGGCCCATCCCCTAAGGCCATGGCAGCCCTAATTGGCCTGTCCACGGCCCACCTTTACCCCGACCCTTGGCAGCGGGAGCTGAGGCGGGCCTTGGCCCATGGCCTGGGGGTGGACGAAGGGCACATCGTCTGTGGCGCGGGGTCCGATGACCTCTTAGACGTCATCTGCCGGCTGTGGGTGGGGCCGGGGCGGCGGGTGGTGGTGGCCCAGCCTACCTTTGGCATGTACGGGTTCTTGGCCCGTCTGTATGGCGGGGAGGTGGTGGAGGTGGCCCGTCGCCCTGACTTCTCCCTAGATGTGGAAGCCATGGCCCGCGCTCTTCGTGGGGCGGAGGCGGTATGCTTCTTGGCCTCCCCTAACAACCCCACGGGCAACCTGGTGCAGAGGGAAGAGCTGGAGGCCTTGCTGGCCACCGGCGCCCTGGTAGTGGTGGACGAGGCCTATGTGGAGTTCGCCGAGCAGGAGTGGCCAGGCCGCCGCCACACCTTCTACCCCTTGGCCGTGGAGAGGGAGAACCTGGTGGTGCTGCGTACCTTTAGCAAATGGGCCGGCCTGGCCGGGCTGCGCATCGGCTACGGCATCATGGCCAAGGAGATGGCCGCCCTTGTGCTGAAGGCCAAGATGCCATATAACGTCAATGTAGCCGCCCAGGTAGCCGCCCTTGCTTCCTTGGAGGACTTGGGGGTGCTACAGGAGCGCATAAGGGCCATCGTGGCCGAGAGGGAGAGGATGGCCCAAGGCCTCTCCTCCATCCCCTGGCTAGAAGTGTACCCTTCCCAGGCCAACTTCCTCCTCTGTCGGGTGATGGGGAGGGATGCGCGGGAGGTGTGGCAGGAGTTGCGACGTACGGGGGTGCTGGTACGCTGCTACGCGCATCCTTCGTTGCGTCACCACCTGCGCATCTCCGCCGGCCGCCCCATGGACACCGAAAGGCTGCTGGCTGCTGTTCAGCGCCTGAGTTAAGGAGTGGTGGAATGGAGAGGCGCGGTCGCTACCAGCGCCAGACCTCAGAGACGCAGGTGGCGGTGGAGGTGGACCTGGACGGGCAGGGGCGTTATCAGGTGCGCACGGGCATCGGCATGCTGGACCACCTGCTGGAGCAGCTGGCCCGCCACGCGCTATTTGATCTGGTCGTGGAGGCGAGCGGCGACCTGGAGCGGGAGGCGCATCACCTGGTGGAAGACGTGGGGCTGGCCTTGGGCCACGCTCTCGATGAGGCTCTGGGGGAGAGGCGGGGCATCGTCCGCTTCGGACATGCGTTGGTCCCCATGGACGATGCCCTAGCCCTGGTGGCGGTGGACCTGGGGGGGAGGCCTTGGGCCCACGTGGAGGCCGCCTTCAGGAGGGATATGTTGGGCTCCTTGCCCACGGAGCTCATAGGCCACCTCCTGCAGGCCGTGGCCCACGGCGGACGTCTCAACTTACACGCGCGCCTCCTCTCGGGCGAGAACGACCATCATCGTGCCGAGGCCATCTTCAAGGCCCTGGCCCTGGCGCTGCGTCAGGCCACCCGTCCCGAGCCCCGCTTAGGAGGCGAGATACCCACTACCAAAGGAACCCTGTGAAAGGAGGTGGAGCCTATGACTCAGGTGGTGACGGAGATGGTCAGCTTCCCTGTCGATGGGGAGAGAGCCACGGGCTTTCTGGCGCGTCCGGAGGGCCCTGGCCCCCTGCCGGGCGTCATCGTCGTGCAGGAGTGGTGGGGTTTGGATGAGCACATCAAAGATGTATGTCGCCGTTTCGCTTCTGAGGGGTTCGCCGCCCTGGCCCCGGACCTCTACCACGGCCGGGTGACCGCCGACCCTGGGGAGGCGGAGCGCCTCATGACCTCCCTGGACATGAGGAAGGCGGTGAGGGAGCTGGTGGCCGCCGCCGCCTTCTTGGCCTCTCAGCCTTATATTCAGGGCCGGGGCATTGGGGCCATCGGCTTCTGCATGGGGGGCGGGCTGGCCCTGGAGCTGGCTTGCGAGAGCCCCCATATCCGCGCCGTGGCCCCCTTCTACGGTGTCAACCCCGAGCCCATCGACCGGGTGCAGAACATAAGGGGGCCTGTCTTGGCCATCTACGCCGAGAACGACCCGTGGGTGGAGCCGGCGCGGCGGGCGGAGGAGCTGAGGGCTGCCCTAGAGAGGTACGGCAAGCAGTTCGAGATCCACGTATACCCCGGGACCCAGCACGCCTTCTTCAACGACACCCGTCCCGACGTCTACAACCCCCGCGCCGCCCAGGACGCCTGGAGCCGCGTGTTGCGCCTCTTCAAGGAGGCGCTATGAGGTCTCCTCCACTTGGAGGCGAAAGGTCTCGATGACGGGGTTGGCCAGGAGGCGGTGGCACATCTCCTCCACCTGTTTGGTGGCCTCCTGATGGTCAGCCGCCTCCATCCAGATCTCCAGATACTTGCCGGCCCGCACAGAGGCCACGGCGGTGTACCCCAGCTGGTGAAGGGCGTGGCGTATGGTGAGCCCTTGGGGGTCGTTCACCCCTGGCTTGAGGGTGATGTAGACGCGGGCTAGGAACCTAGGCATCACTCCGATGCTGGTATCAGCAGCTCCTGCCCGGTGAGCCGCTGGAACACCTCCAAGTACCTCTGGGCCGTCTCGGCCACCACCTCTGGCGGCAGGGGAGGGGCCGGAGGGCGGCGGTCCCAGCCCATGCTGTCCAGGTAGTCGCGCACCAGCTGTTTGTCGTAGCTGTGCTGGGGGCCGCCTGGGCGATAATCCTCCACCAGCCAGAAACGGCTGGAATCAGGGGTGAGGAGCTCATCTATCACCACCAGCTCGTCGTCCACCCACCCAAACTCGAATTTGGTGTCGGCGATGATGATGCCCCGCTCCCGAGCGTATTGGCGAGCGTAGCCGTAGAGGGCGAGGCTGCGCACACGCATGATGTGAGCTGCCTCCTCACCCACCATGATGGCCATCTCCCGAAAGGTCAAGGGGCGGTCGTGATCTGTCTCCGCCTTGGTGGTGGGGGTGAAGAGGGGCTCAGGCAGCTCCTGGGACTCCACCAGACCCTCTGGGAGCTTGTGGCCCCAGACAGTACCCCGCTCGCGATACTCCTGCCACGCGGAGCCCGTGAGATAGCCGCGCACGATGCACTCCACGTCCAGCCGCCGGGCCTTGCGCACCACCATGGCCCGCCCGACCATCTCCCTGGGAAGGCCAAGAGCCTCGGCCCCGGGCCCCTCCACCAGGTACAGGAAGTGGTTGGGGACCACGTCCCCCGTGAGCTGGAACCAGAAGGCAGAGAGCTGGGTGAGGACAAGGCCTCGACCAGGGATGCCTGTAGGCAGCACCACATCATAGGCGGAGATACGGTCTGTGGTCACCATCAGCAGGCGATCCCCTAAGTCGTAGGTATCGCGCCCCTTGCCCCGCCGGTAGAGGGGCAAGTTTAGGTGGCTCTCCAGTAACACCTCTTTCACAGGCCCACCCTCGTGAAGACTTGGTCCACATAGCGCAAATAGTACTGGAGGTCGAAGAGGGCATCCAGCTCCTGGGGGCTCAGGAGGGAGGAGACCTGCGGGTCTTGGCCCAGGAGCTGGCGGAAGGAAAGGCCTTGTTCCCAAGCCCGCATGGCGTTGCGCTGGACGACCTCGTAGGCCATGGGGCGGGGGAGACCCTTCTCCATGAGAGCCAGGAGGACACGCTGGGAGAAGATGAGGCCGCAGGTGATGTCCAGGTTGGCCTTCATCCGCTCCGGATAGACGCGCATCCCTTGTACCACCTGGGTGAAGAGGTCCAGCATATAGTCTAGCACAATGCAGGCGTCGGGCAGGGCCACCCGTTCCACGGAGGAGTGGGAGATGTCCCTCTCGTGCCAGAGGGCGATGTTCTCCGTGACGGCCAAGGCGTAGCCACGCAGGAGGCGGGCCAGGCCGCAGATGCGCTCGCACTTCTCGGGGTTGCGCTTGTGGGGCATGGCGCTGGAGCCCGTCTGCCCCGAGACGAAGGGCTCCTCCACTTCCCGCACCTCTGTGCGCTGCAGGTGTCGCACCTCGGTGGCGAAGCGCTCGAGGCTGGCGCCTGTGAGGGCGATGGTGGCCAAGAAGTAGGCGTGGCGGTCGCGGGAGAGAACCTGGTCCGAGGTGGGGGCGGGGCGGAGGCCTAGGCGGGCGCACACCTTCTCCTCCACCTCCGGGGGGACGGTGGCGTGGGTGCCCACGGGCCCCGATATCTTGCCCACCGCCATCTCCTCCTTGGCTTGCAGGAGGCGCTGGCGGTGGCGTCCCAGGTCGTCCCACCAAAGGGCTAGCTTGAGGCCGAAGGTGGTGGGTTCGGCGTGCACCCCGTGGGTGCGCCCGGCCATCACTGTGTATTTGTGTTCCCGTGCCCTTTGGGCGATGGCCTCTCGCAGTTGGTCCACGTCCTCCACCAGGAGTTGGGCTGCCTCCTGGATCATGAGGCTGAGGGCCGTATCCTCCACGTCGTAGGAGGTGAGGCCCAGGTGGAGGTAGCTGGCCGCCTCTGGTGGGAGGGAATCGGCCACGGTGCGTAGGAAGGCGTTGAAGTCGTGGTGCATCTCCTGCTCGTAGAGGCGCCAACGCTCCAGGTCGTAGGTGGCCCGGCGTATGGCCTCCAAAGCGGCGGGCGGTATGCGCCCTAGCTCCGCCCACGCCTCAGCCACGGCCACCTCCACCTGTAGCCACTTGCGGAGCTTGTTCTCCTGCGACCAGATGCGGCCCATCTGGGGCCGTGTATAACGCTCGATCATGCCCCCACTTGATGATAGAGGAAGAAGGCAGAGGGGAGAAGCCCTACCTGACTGCGGGCGGCCGGGACCCCTCGACAGCTAGGGCTTGCCAGGGGCGCTCTCGCAGCAGGCGCCAGATGCCCCGCAGGTCCTGGGCCACCGTGGGCAGGATGCGCACACGGGAGTCGGGGTCCTCGTGCCAGCGCACGGGGATCTGGGCGATGCGGTAACCGGCCCGCTCGGCCAGCACCAGAAGCTCGGTGTCGAAGAACCAGCCCACGTCCTTGGTAAGGGGGAGAAGACGTTGGGCCACCAGGCGCTGCAGGGCCTTGAACCCACATTGAGCATCGCTGAAGTGGACGTGAAGGGTAGCCTTGAGGATGAGCATATAGGCGCGGGAGAGGAAGGTGCGACGTAAGGAGCGCTTCACCTGGGCGCCGCGGGCCAGCCGGGTGCCGATGGCCAGATGATAGCCCTCTTCGGCCACCGCCTTTATCAGAGAGGGGAAGGCCGAGAGGTCGGTGGACAGGTCTACGTCCATATAGCTCACGATGTCGGCCTGGGAGCGGCCCCAGGCGGTGCGCAGGGCGATGCCTCGGCCCTTCTGCTCGATGCGCAGGTACTCAACGCCGGAGAGGCTTTGCGCCAGCTCCTGGGCCACCTGGGGGGTGGCGTCGGTGCTGGCGTTGTCGGCGATAACGATGCGCCAGGCATAGGGAAAGACAGGCGACGAAAGGAAGGAGTGTAGAATAGGGATGTTGCGGGGCAGGTCCTGCTCCTCGTTGTAGACAGGGACGACTACATCCACGGAGACCATGTCCTGCCCCCTAGTGACGGAAGTGGCGGATTCCGGTGAAGACCATGGCCAGGCCATGGTGGTCGGCGGCCCTGATCACCTCCTCGTCCCGCACCGATCCCCCGGGCTGCACGATGGCGGTGATGCCTGCCCTGGCCGCCTCCTCCACCGAGTCGGGGAAGGGGAAGAAGGCGTCGGATGCCAGGACCGCCCCTTGGGCTCGCGGCCCCGCTCCCTCGGTAGCCAGGCGCACGCTCTGGACGCGGTTGGGCTGGCCAGCTCCCATGCCCAAAAGGGCCTTGTCCTTGGCCACCACGATGGCGTTGGACTTGACGTGTTTGCAGGCCTTCCAGGCGAAGAGGAGATCTTCCATCTCCTGGGGTGAGGGGGCCCTTTTGGTGACCACCTTCATCTCCAGCTGATGGTCCGGGTAGCGGTCGGGCTCCTGGACTAAAAGGCCCCCCGAGACGTGGCGATAGGTCAGGTGATCGGCAGGGGGCGAGCTCACCTGGAGGATGCGCAGGTTAGGGCTCTTCTTTAGGAGGAGCAGGGCCTCCGCCTCATACTCGGGGGCGATAATGACCTCCAGGAAGAGCCTCTGGCCGCTGGTGGGGTGGCGGGCCTCCCTTATGGCCTGGGCCAGGGCCAGGTCTACAGGGCGATTTACGGCCACGATGCCTCCGAAGGCGGAGATGGGGTCGCCCTGGAAGGCCAGCTGGAAGGCCTCCGCCAAGTGGGGACGGGAGGCGAGGCCGCAGGGGTTGGCGTGCTTCACGATGACCACCGTGGGCTCTTGGAAATCGCACACCGCCTGCCAGGCGGCATCGGCATCCATGATGTTGTTATAGGATAGCTCCCGACCGTGGAGCTGGCGGGCCGTGGCCATCCCCGTGCCAGGGCCCGGGGTCAGCAGGCGGTAGAGGGCGGCCCTCTGGTGGGGGTTCTCGCCGTAGCGCAGGTCCTGCACCTTCTCCAGGGCCACGGTGAGCTGGAGGGGGAAGAGCTCTTCCTCCTCGCGCAGGTACTGGGCGATGATGGAGTCGTAGGCGGCCACGTGCTGGAAGGCTTTGGCCGCCAGACGGCGGCGCACGGCCATGGGCACCTCCCCCTCCCGCAACATCTCCAGCACCGGCTCATAGTCGTCGGGGTCCGAAAGGACGATGACCGAGGGGAAGTTTTTGGCCGCTGCCCGCAGAAGGGTAGGGCCGCCAATGTCTATCTGCTCCAGGGCCTCCTCCAGGCGGTGTGGACGGGCCACTGTCTCAGCAAAGGGGTAGAGGTTGACGCAGACGAGGTCAATGGTGGGGATCTGGCTGCGTTGCAGCTCCTCCATATGCTCTGGGCGTTCGCGGCGGGCCAGGATGCCGGCATGCACGAAGGGGTGGAGGGTCTTGACCCGCCCATCCAGGATCTCCGGGAACCCTGTGAGGGAGGAGATGGAGTGGACGGGGAGGCCCGTTTCCAGGAGGTAACGCTGGGTGCCCCCGGTGGAGTAGATATCGAAGCCCAGCTCCGCCAGCCCCAAGGCCAGCTCCTTCACCCCCCTCTTATCAGACACAGATATGAGGGCGATCATGAGACTAACCTCACCCGGACTTCATCTTTGAATTCCCGCCCGACTTGTCTGTAAAGCCCCAACACCTCCTCGTATGTGCCTGGGCCACCTATTAGGTCCCAGAACTTTTTACCCATGAGCACCATGGTGTCGCAGTCGAGGCATTTCTTCGCTATGCTCTCGGCGTAGGCGCTACGGTCGTCTCCGTAAGGGTTGTAAGCCATTGCGTAATATGTCTGCACAGCAGGCGGACCAGCACCCCTAACCCCATGAACCATGAGCATCTTCCTGACTGCCCCGACTGCCTGATCCTCATTTCGCTTCGGGCTTTTCATCTCAAAGAACCATTCGTCTCCGTTGTGAGATTTGAGATAGAGGTCGATGACGATGGGGCGTCTCCTAACCGGGTGCCCCCGATAAGCCTGGCATACCGCCTGCACAGGATGATTGCTTGTGACCCCCAGACGCCTTCTCTCATGAACGACCTGTACTGCCATGGGCCTTATTTCTTTTTGTCCCCAAGCTTACACGTTTCCGTGTAGGTGTCAATCTTCCGCTGGGTTTCATCCCTGTCTCACTCGGCCACAACATATCCCATGTGCTCGATGGCCTGGATAGAGGATAACACCTGCTGTGCTTTCGCTTCGCTCACCACCAGCACCATGCCGATGCCCATGTTGAAGACGCGGCGCATCTCCTCGGGGGGGATGTGGCCCCGCGCTTGCAGCAGATGGAAGATGGGAGGCACCTCCCATGACCCCCAATGGATCTCCGCCCGCACCCCTGGCGGTAGCACCCGCGCCACGTTGGCCTCGATGCCTCCGCCCGTGATGTGGGCGATGCCCTTCACCAGGCCCCGTACCGCCATCACCTCCCGGTAGTAGCAGCGATGGGGGCGCAGCAGCTCCTCGCCCAGGGTGCGTCCCAGCTCAGGCACGTACTCCTCTAGGCGGCCCCTCTCGGCCGCTGGGTCCTCGCCCATGCCCACTCGGAAGACGCGTCGCACCAGGGAGTAGCCGTTGGTGTGGAGGCCCTCGGAGGGGAGTCCCAAGAGCACATCGCCAGGGGCGATGCGGGAGCCATCTATCAACTCCTGCCGCTCCACCACTCCCACGGCAAAGCCGGCCAGGTCGAAGTCGCCAGGACGGTAGATGTCGGGCATCTCGGCCGTCTCCCCTCCCAGCAGGGCGCAGCCCACCTCCTGGCACATCTGGACCATCCCCTCCACCAGGGCCAGTATGGCCTCCTCCCCCAGGCGGTGGGAGGCGATGTAGTCCAGAAAGAACAAAGGACGGGCGCCGCTGGTGAGGAGGTCGTTGACGTTGAGGGCCACTAGGTCGCGGCCTATGGCCTGGTATGCCCCCAGGAGGGAGGCGATGCGCGCCTTGGTGCCCACGCCATCGCAGGTGGCCACCAGCACCGGCTCTTGGAAACCGTCCACACGGAAGAGGCCGGCGAAGGGTCCCACATCAGCCAGGACCTGAGGGGTGCGGGTGAAGCGCACTAGCTCGGCCAACCGCGACTTGAGGCGCTGGGCAGCGTCCAGGTCCACCCCGGCGCGGGCGTAGGTCATCTCCTCTGGCATGGCCTAGCGACGGTCCCGCTCCCAGCTCCAGGCGGTCAGCGCGGGCTGGTGCCGGCCTCCAGGGCTGGGACGCTCAAAGACCAGCTTGTCCATCTGTAGCTGCACGGGCAGGGGATAATCGCCGGTGAAGCAGGCCGTGCAGAAGGTGTCCCGGCTTTGGCCTATGGCCCGCATAAGGCCATCGATGGACAGGTAGCCCAGAGAGTCGGCGCCGATGTGGCGGCGTATCTCCTCCACCGTCTTCTCGTTGGCGATAAGCTCCCACCGGGTGGCCATATCAATGCCGAAGGGACAAGGGTGGCGGATGGGTGGGGAGCAGATGCGCATGTGGACCTCCCTGGCCCCCGCCCGGCGCAACATCTCCACCACCTTGGGGGTGGTGGTACCCCGCACTATGGAGTCGTCCACTACCACCAGCCGTTTGCCAGCGATGACCTCCCGTAGGGGATTGAACTTGAGGTACACGCCCATCTCCCGTAGACGCTGGTGGGGCTGGATGAAGGTGCGGCCCACATAGCGGTTCTTCACCAGACCCTCGGCATAGGGGATGCCCGACTCATGGGAGTAGCCGATGGCAGCGGGGATGGCCGAGTCGGGCACGCCAATGACCAGATCGGCCTCCACCGGATGTTCCCGCGCCAGCTCGCGCCCCATGGCCATGCGCACCGGGTAAAGCAGCTGGCCCCTGAGGACCGAGTCGGGGCGGGCAAAGTAGATGAACTCGAATACGCACAGGGAGGGGCGCTCGATGGGGGCGGCCTGGAACACCTCCATGCCTTCCTCGTCCACCACCATGGCCTCGCCGGGCCCCAACTCCCGTATGAGCTCCGCCCCCAAGTGATCGAGGGCGCAGGTCTCGGAGGCCACCACATATCCGCCATTGAGACGACCCAGGCAGAGGGGCCGGATGCCCCATGGGTCGCGCATGGCTATGAGGCTGGTGGGGGTGAGGACGGCCAAGGAGTAGGCCCCCTTGAGGACGCGCATGACGGCAGCGATGCGCTCCCGCCAGGTGGGGCCTGGGGCGCTGGCCAGCAGATGGGCTATCACCTCCGTGTCGGTAGAGGTGCGGAACTGTACCCCCATCTCCTCCAGGGAGTAACGTAGGGCCTCCGCGTTCACCAGGTTGCCATTATGGGCTACGGCTACCGGCCCGTTGGGGCCTTCCACCAAGATGGGCTGGGCGTTCTGCGGCAGGGAAGAGCCAGTGGTGGAATACCTGGTGTGTCCGATGGCCACATGCCCCCGCAGGTGGCGCAAGTCCTCCTCATCGAATACCTGGGATACGAGGCCCATGCCTGTGCGCACGTGGATGCGCTGCCCGTCGCCAGTGGCAATGCCCGCCGACTCCTGGCCTCGGTGCTGCAGGGCATAGATGCCATAAAAGGTGAGCCTGGCCACGTCCTCACCAGGGGCGTAGATGCCGAATACCCCGCACTTTTCCCTTAAGCCAGACTCCTTCATGCGCGAACCGTGGGAGGACACGGAGAAGACCCCCTAAGGCCGGCCAAATACCTCCCCAGGCGCCCTCAAGCCTCGCCCTCTCCCAGGCGTCCTCATTTTAGCATGGGCTCCTGCGCCGGTCAAAAGCCCTTCCCCCTGGCCTCGCTCCCTCAGGCGCCTCGTCTCCTGGAAAGGAGAGCATAGATGCCGCTGCCAGCGCCCAGGAGGCCCTAGGCGAGGGCCACGGCGCTGAGGGGAAGTACTAGGCCCGGGCCCTCGCTGCCAAAGGGCCCGCCGCCAGATGGGAACTGGAGAGAGGATGGGTCCTCCACCGGGTCTGTGTGCAGGACTGTCTCCACTGACTCCCCCCTTATCTGCCCGAAGATGTGCCAGGCATATGCCTTGGGCTGGCTAATGATGAAGGGCTCGCTGGTGTAGATGCCTGGCCTATCGGGCACGGGCAGAAGGAGCACCTCCCGCCGCTCTCTCCCGTCCATGGTGGTCAGCTCCACCTTCAGGGTGCCCTCCGCGCCCGTCACCGGCTCGCCGCTGTCGGCGCGGGTCACCTTTAAGTACAGGGCGTTAGGGTACATCGCGATGACTGGCTCCTCCCAGAACCCTACCTCGATGGCGTATCCCTTCACCACCTCGCGCTTGTGGGCCAGGGCGGGGTCCCCCGGGAGGAGGGCCATCGCCAGTGCAGCCAGGGCTGCGCTGGCCCCTAAGAGGCAGCCAGCCAGCCGTGCCAAAGACCACCGGGTGGATGTGGGTGAGCCTTTGGCAGAGGGTGTGGAACCCATGGACATGTCCATCACCTCCTTAAGTAGGACATGGTGGCTACTCGTGGGGGATCTCCTCTGGGATGGTGACCTCCAGGGGGGCGTTAAAGTCAAAGTATTCCCTGACGACATGGTAGCCCACTGAGATCACCTCTTCCCGTCGCACAAGGCCGTCGTCCCCGATCCATAAGGTGTGGCGGGTGCTCCCTGCGCTATCGGTGAAGGAGACGATAGCGCAGCGCACGCCGTTCACCTCTTCCTCGCCCAGGATGGTCGGCCGATAGGCCACCTCGGACCAGACGTAGTTGGGCCAGGTGAAGCGGTATACGGGGCTCCAAAAGCCGATCTGCCAGGCGGTCTGTCCACTCCTACGCGTGAACATCAAGTTCCACCAGATCACGGTCTCGTCGCCGTTGCTGGTCTGGATGCGCATGGTGGAGGGCGCCACCAGGACGTAGTCGGTCCAGCCCGCCGAATTGGAGCCTCCCGGCCTCTCCCTCACCCGCGCTGACTTCAAGGCGTTCATGTTCTGGTCGGCCCTCTCCAGGAAGGCGCGGGCGATGTCCTCCCCCCGGCCCGCCTCCCCCAGCGAAGGGGAGGCCAGGTCCCCAAAGCCATAGCGGAGGGCAGGCCTGGTGATGAGGACGGCCACAGAGGCCATCACCAAGATGGCCAGCACCGCCTCCCACTGAACCAGCCTTTGCCAGCGGCGGAGAGGCTTCCCCACCTCTTCTTTCTCAGCGCCCCCAGCTAGCAGCTGCCATACCTTCCGTCGATACCAGAAGGAGTGGAGGGCGCCCACCCCCGCCATAAGGGCCTCCAGGGAGAGCTTGGCCAATAAGGCCTGGCCGTAGGCGGTCCTTACCAGCTGTCTTAGGACGGTGACGGAGAGGGAGGGAAGGTGGACCTCCGCCCGCAAAAGGCCGGTAGCTGCCAGCGTCGCCCCCGCCAGGAGGGCATAGGGGGTGAAGCCGCCCAGGAGGGCCACCCGCGCTCGGGCCCGCTCGCTAACTTCTAACTTGGAGGTGGCGGGTAAGAGAACGACAGCGAAATACAATATCCCGCCAACCCACACCGCGGCTGCCACGTAGTGTGCCCAGGCCGCCGCCAGGGACGAATAGTAGGGGCCGGATACGACGGCGGCGTGGCCAGTGGCTGCCAGCCCTATCATGGCCAGCGCCGCCAGGGCCACATGGGCACGGGCGGCCCACACCTCTGTGGTCAGGCTATGATGAGGCACACGGTGGGCGGCTACCGTCTCGGCCGCCCCGGCCACCGCCGGGAGGGGGCCAGTGCGTCGGGCCGTCAGCACCGCCAGGACAGCCAGCGCCAGCACTCCATAGGAGAGCAGGGAGAAGCGGCTGGTGAGGAAGGCCCGGGCGGCTTCCCACCCTGCCGCGACCTGGCCGAGGCTGACCGTGGCCGCCATGGGCCAGGCTATCTCCAGGCCTCGGCCCACCAGCAGCGATATGAGGGCCAGCAAGAGGGCCCACCAGTAGCGGTAGCTGATGCCGATGGTCAGAGGGGCCAGCCGGCGCGCATGGGCAGCCAGCCAGGGGCCCACCACAAAGCCGTGAGCGAAGGCGATGCCGCCCCATGCTAACGCCCCTGCCAGGGTGATGTAGCGCAGCAGCACCGGAAGCCACTGGGGCACGGGCAGGCCGGAGCCCATGCGCGCCTCCTCCACCCCGGGGGCCGTCACCGCTGCTCCCACGGCGAAGGGGAAGGTGGTCACCCAGTAGTGGCCGTCCACCGAGGAAAAGGTCACGCTGCGCACCCGGTAGTTGCCTTGGGGCAGGGGCCCCAGGTCGACGCTCATGGCGGTGGGAGGGCTGCCGTGGTAGTAGGTGGTGCCCTGATCTACCCGCTGCCCGGAGACGTCGTAGACTTCCAGCCGGCTCCCCTCAGGGATGATGGGCTCCGAGAGCCAGACGGTGACACGGGGGGGCGACTGGGCTAGGGAGGAGCCGGGCGCTGGGTCGGCACGGACCACCTGAGCATGGGCACCGGCCGTGGCCGGCCTGACCATGAACAGAAGGAGGAAGGCGACCACCCACCCAAGGAGGGCCACCCATCTCCTGGCCCTCCCCCTCCCTATCATGCCTCTCGCCCTCTTGCCTCCTTAGTCGGTCACTGGCCCGAAGGGGCCCCTAGATAAGCACGACGGATCACGTCTTCCTGCGCCAGCTCTGCTCGCCCACCCTCATAGACGATGCGCCCCGTCACCATCACGTAGAAGCGGTGTCCCAGCTCGCGGGCGAGGTGCAGTGTCTGCTCTACCAGGAGGATAGTCGTCCCCCCGCTACTCAGGCGGCGCAGGGCGTGGTAGATCTCGTCGATGATGAGAGGGGCCAATCCCAGCGAAGGCTCGTCCAGCATGAGCAGCCTTGGGCGGGCCATCAGTGCGCGGGCGATGGCTAGCATCTGCTGCTCGCCACCGCTCAAGGTCCCTGCCAGCTGCCGAAGGCGCGCCTTGAGGACAGGGAACAGCTCCATGACCCAGTTCAGGTCTTCCTGGACCTGGCCCTTGCGAAGGTAGGCTCCTGCCATCAGGTTCTCCAGGACAGTCATCTCTGGGAAGAGGAGGCGGTTCTCCGGCACCAGCACTATGCCCGCGCCAACAATGCGCTCGGGCGGCGCACCCGTCATGTCGCGACCCATGAACTCAATGCGGCCTCGTCTGGGCCTCAGGATGCCCGCCAGGGTAAAGAGGGTCGTGGTCTTGCCGGCCCCGTTAGGACCCAACAGGCAGGTGACCTGGCCTGCGGGCACCTCCAGGCTGACCCCCTTCACAGCCTCTATCTGTCCATAGGCCACGTAGAGGTCGCGCACCGTTAGGAGGGGCTGGTCTTTGAGGTCACTGTCTGGCGTCATCGGGCTCCCCCGCCGGCTGGGCGCTGCGCTTCCTCATCCCTAGGTAGGCCTCCTGCACCTGAGGGTCCTCCCTCACCTGATCAGGGGTACCTTCGGCGATCTTATGGCCGAAGTTAAGGACGGCTATGCGATCAGCTATGTTCATCACCAGCTCCAGGACGTGCTCCACCAGGAGGATGGCCAGCCCCTGGGCGCGGAGTTGCTCCAGGAACCGTGTCAAGTCTTCCAGCTCGCCCATGCTGAGGCCGGCCGCTGGCTCGTCCAGCAGGAGAACCCGCGGCTCGGCGGCCAGGGCACGGGCCAGCTCCAGCCGACGCTGTTCGCCAAAGCTCAGGCTGCCCGCCAGGTCGTTGCGGCGTTCCCACAACCCCACCCAGGCCAGGATCTCGGCCAGCCTTCGCTCCCGCTGCCGGTCCGGCCCCAGCCCAGGTAAGCGACGATGGGAAGGCTGGCTCACTATCCACAGGTTCTCCCAGACGGTCAGCCTCGTCCAAAGCTTTACATTCTGAAATGTGCGGGCGATGCCCAACCGGGCCCTCCGGTGGGCAGGCAAGGGGGTGATGTCCAGGTCGCCCAGGTAGACCCGCCCGGCCGTGGGGGGAAAGACGCCCGTCACCGTGTTGATAAGGGTGGTCTTCCCAGAGCCATTGGGGCCGATGAGCCCCATAATCCGCCCCCCTCTAGGGTCAGGTCCACGCCTGACAAGGCCACCAGACCGCCGAACTGCTTGGTCAAGCTCTCAACGCGTAGCATCGACTCTCGCCTCTGCTCGGACCTTAGCTCTGGGAAGGAAGGTTGCCCACTGGCGGAGACGCACCAGTAGCTTGTGGTCGATGATTCCGTAAGGACGCACTAACATGGCGGCCACGATGAGGGCCCCATAGATGATGACGCGATACTCTTGTAGCGGCCGCAGCCCTTCGGTGATGGCGGTGAAGAAGGCTACCCCCAGAAGGGGGCCCACGACATTGGCTGTCCCCCCCACCAGGACATAGGCCACCGCCAGAACCCCCATGAGGATGGTGAAGGTCTCGTGGGAGGCGAAGGTCAAGTAGTGAGCGTAGAGGCCGCCCGATAGGCCAGCGATGGCCGCCCCTAGGCCGAAGGCCAGGGTGGTGAGCCAGGCCACGTTAATGCCCGCCGTCTGGGCCGCCAGCTCGTCCTCACTGATGGCCCGCAGCCGCCGCCCCAATTGGGACCGGTCCAGCACCCACACCACTAGGGTGGTCAGTGCCAGGACGCCCAAGATGACCCCCATGACCATCTCGCGGGTGAAGCCGTGGTCGTAGAAGTAGCTGATGTGTCGGAACCCCTCGTGCCCCACGGGGCCGATCTTTCTCACTAACCCCCCCACCACCTCTTGGCGATAGTAGAAGAGGTTCTGGACCACGTTGCGGCAAATCTCGGCGAAGGCCACCGATGCCACCGCCAGGTAGACACCGCGGATACGCAGGGCGGGGTAGCCCACCACCAACCCCACCAGGCCCGAGGCCAGCATCCCCAGCACAAGTGCCGGCGCCAGATGCCAGCCCCATACGGCCGTGGCCACCCCCGCCATATAGCCGCCTATGAGGGCAAAGCCATGCTGACCAAACGAGACCCGCCCGGCCAGCACTGTGACGTAAACTGAGAGCCCCAATAAGGCCTGAATGGCCGACATGGTGATAAGGCCGATGTAGTACTCCATGTCGCTGAACCTTTCCCTAAATTTGAGCTAGCCTTACCCCCATCAGCCCCTGTGGCCTGAATACCAAGATGGCCAGCAAGGCCAGGTTGGTGAAGACGTCTCTATAGCCTATGCCAAAGACCCTCAGGGCCTCCGCCTCGGTGATGCCCAGGGCCAGACCCCCTACGATGGCGCCAGGTATGCTCCCCAGCCCGCCGATAACGGCCGCCGAAAGCCCCCGGAGGGTGAAGGTCATGGCCAGGGCGGAGGTGCCTGTGCCGATGGCCATCACCGACAGGGCACCTGCCGCCCCCGCCAGCATCCCCGTTAGCATGAACGTGATGGCGTCGGTCTTATTGGGGTTCATCCCCATGAGCTGGGCGGCCACCACCTGCTGCGAAACCCCTCTAATGGCTAGTCCGAGCCGGGTGCGGAAAAGGAGATAGTAGAGCCCCGCCACCATCACCATGCATGCGGCAAAGATGACGATGTGGTCCGGCCGGAAGTAGAGGCGACCCACATAGAATACCTTGTCAACTATCTCCGGGAAGGACACAGGGTAGCCTTCAGTGCGGAGGTTGATGACTTCCTCCGCTATGATGAGGGCCCCTAAGGTGCTCGCCAGGGGCGCCAGCTCATATTCTTTAGGCAGCCAGCGGAAGCAGACCAGGTCCATCAAGAAGCCGATGACGATGCCGCTCCCCATGGCTGCCAACACCAGGATGGCCGGGGTCAGGTCTGGCGCCAGGCGATAGATCCAAAACCCCACGTAGGCGGCACCCAAGGCAGCAGCGCCGTAAGCCAGATTGAGGCGGCGCATAACCCCCCACACCATCGTGAAGCCGATGGCGACCAGGGCATAAGTGGACCCTACCAGGAATCCACTTATGCCCTGCTGCACGAGGTCAAGCCACATCTATCTGGCTCTCCTCCCCTAGTCAGTGAGGATGGCCGCCTGGTACTCGGGTGGGATCCACTTGGGCTGGAACTTGCCCCCCTTGAACTCCACCACGAGCCAGGGCTTGTCCACCTCACGTGGCTGGTCGGTCCGGAACCGGATCTTGCCCAGGAGGCCGTCGAACTCGGTGAGCTGGGAAAGGGCATCGCGGATCTTGCGGCGGTCCTGGAGCACGGTATCCGGCCTGCCGTCGATGCCAGCCTTCTCGATGACTTGCTTAAGGAGGATGATGTTCTCGTAGGTGCCGGCGCTGTGCAGGTCGATGAAGCCATTGTATTTGTCGGCCACCGTCAGGGAGACCTCCCTGGCCTTCTTGTTGATGGGGGCGAAGGAGGTGGGGCCGATGCCGCCCTCCAGCTCGCGGCCGCAGCCCCGGACCGTCTCCTCAGTGATGGTGGACGTCAGGAAGATGACCAGCTTGGGGCGGAACCCCTGGCGGGCGGCCTCCTTTAGGAAGCCGCAGGTGGTGAAGGGATGGGAAGCCAGGGCCACCACATCCGGGTTGGCGGCCTTCATCTTGGAGACCTGGGCAGAGAAGTCGGTATCGGTGAGCTTCCACCCCTCATCGGCGACGATGGTAAAGCCAGCCTTCTGCGCCCCCGGCTTTATAGCTGCATCAGAGGTGGACTTGGAGTGGGCGAAGTCTACCTCCGTCCCCACGGCGATGGTGGAGTAGCCGGTGGTCTCCTTAAGCCACTTGAAGAGGGCTTCGTACATCTTGATCTCGCTAGGCACGTTGCGGTGGACCCAGGGGGAGATGGAGGCCAGGCCAGCCTTGATGGCGACATCGGTAAAGAAGGGGAGCTAAAGGCCTGGGTCGGGGGGGTCGTCCAGCTTCTTCTGGAGGATGCCGAAAACAGGCTCAGCGGTGCTTGAACAGGTGGGGCCAACCACTATCACCACTGGGTCCGAGGCGGCCTTCCTTGCCGCCGCAAGCCCCTGCTCCACGTTGGGGCAGCCCTCGTCATAGACCACCAGCTCCAGCTTGGCCATGCTCCCGTCCCGAAGGCGCACGCCTCCCTGGGCGTTTATCTGGTCGACGGCGTAGCGTGCGGCGGCCAGGCTGTTCTTACCAAAGCTCTGCAGTAGCCCCGTCATGGCCGCCATGAGGCCTATTTTCACTGTCCGCTCCGGGGCGGCTGGCTGCTCCGCCGGCGGCTTCGGGGCCTCCTCCTTGGCCGCCTAACACCCCACAGCGAGCGCCGTAAGGGCCAGGAGACTCAGAAGCGCCCATGTCAGCTTGCGAGGCTGCATATTATCCCCCCTTGCCTTGGCCTCTTTGCTTTAACTGGCCGTTCTTATAGCGAATGCCCCAAGGTCTATCAAGAGCTGTCACCCCCCAGCCAATGGGATGGGGTTGGCCCCCCTTGCACACTCCCCCTCTCAGATGACGCCCTGGTTGCGTAGGGCATCCAGCTCCTCCTTGCTGAGCCCCAGTAGCTGGCCGTAGACCAGCTCATTGTCATACCCGATGGGGACGGAGCCCCGCCATATCTTCCCGGGCGTCAGGGAGAAGCGTGGGACTGGGCCTGCGCCTCTAACCTTCCCCACGTGGACGTCCTCCCACTCTATGTGCACCTGCCGGGCCTGGTAGTGGGGGTCTTCGGCCATGTCGTGGCTGTTCATGACGGGGCAGCAAGCCACCCCCGCGGCATTGAGGACCTCCGTCACCTCTTTCTTCGTCCGCTCGATGATCCAGGCCCGCAAGATGGCGTCGAACTCCTCGCCTTCGGGTGAGAAGACGTTGGTGCGGGCCCGCCGCCACTTCTCATCGTTGGGGTCGAGGCCGATGACACGGCAGAGGCGCTCATACATCGCCTCGTTGAAGGCGCCCACCACCACCCAGCCGTCCTGGGCCATGAAGGTGTCGTAGGGCTGAAAGGCGGTGGCCTTGTTGCCGCTGCGCTCTCGGACCACCCCAGCCTCAAACCATTCCACCATGGTCCCCGCCAGGGTGCGGTGGATGCATTCGAACTGGGCCACGTCTATCACCTGCCCCTGGCCGGTCCGCTGGGCGTAGATGTATCCGGCCAGGGAGGCCCAGAGGCAGAAGAGGGCGGTGATGTAGTCCCCGGTCCAGGGGGTGGCCCGCACTGGTGGCTCGGGGTCGGGGAAGCCGGTGAGGTACATGAGGCCGCCGTAGGCCTGGCCGATGATGTCGTAGGAGGGGCGGCCCAGATAGTCGGGGTGGCCCGTCTGCCCAAAGCCCGAGACGTGGGTGATGACCAGTTTGGGGTTGGCCTTCAGCACCACCTCATCGGAAAGGCCCCAGCGGTCGAATGTGCCGGGGCGGGAGGACTCCATCCAGATATCGAAGTGGGGGATGAGGCGGAGGAACAGGTCCCGGCCCTGGGGTGTGCTCATGTCCAGGGTTATGTAGAAGGCGTTGCGCCTCTCCTGGACCCAGGAGGTGCCCACCTCAAGGCCCTGGGGGCCTTTGAGGTGGATCCCTAAGTAGCGGTACTCATCCCCTATGCCATTGGGCCGCTCTATCTGCACCACCTCGGCCCCCATCTCCGCCGCCAGGTGGGCAGCATAAGGTTGGGCAATGATGACCCCCGTGGATAGGATGCGCACCCCCTGCAGGGGCCCGAACGGCTCCGGCAGCAGTGGCTTGCGTCCGTCCTCCATATGGTCTCCCACTCCCCGAACAGGACTCTTCCTATCGGTGTTGAGGTCGGTGCTCTTACAGCATAGGTCGTGAGGCCTGTCAATACTCTGTAGAACCTGAAAAGTCAAGATGCCTCGCCTGAGCCGATTCTTAAGAGCCCTTCCCCCAACCAGCCTCGGCCAGGCTTGACATCTCTTGGCCCGCCAAATAAAGTGGGCCTCACAGGCAGGGCCCCGTCGCTGTGGACTGGGGAGGGGACATCCTTCTATAATTGTTACGTCGGTCACAACCCTATGAGGGGGTCCCATGTATAGGCCCGAGAAGGTAGGGCTTTACGACCCGGCGTGGGAGCATGATGCCTGCGGTGTGGGCTTCGTGGCGCGGCCAACGTCCCACCCCAGCCGGGAGATCGTAGAGATGGCCCTGGAGGCGGTGGTGAACCTGACCCACCGCGGCGCCTTGGACGCCGATGCCCGGACGGGCGATGGGGCAGGGATTTTGGTGCAGATACCGCGCCGCTTCTTCGCCCGGGAGGTGGAAAGGTTGGGCCTCCGGCTGGAGCGGCCGGAGGAGCTGGCAGTGGGCATGGTCTTCCTCCCCAGGGAGGAGGAGAGGGCGGCCCTGGCGCGGCGCATCTTGGAGGCAAGGGCCCAGGGGCGTGGCCTGCGGGTGTTGGGCTGGCGCCAGGTGCCTGTGGATACCTCGGTGCTGGGGGACAAGGCCCTGGCCACCTGCCCCCGTATCGAGCAGTTGCTGGTGGTCCCTTCCCGGGCCATGGACGACGAGACCTACGAGCGCGTCCTCTATCTGGCCCGCAAGGAGGCCGAGGCTGACCTCAGGCGAGAGGGGCTGGACGATTGCTATATCCCCTCCTTCTCTCATGCACGGCTGGTTTACAAAGGGCTGCTAGTGGCCAAACAGCTACGTGGCTTCTACCTGGACCTGCAGGATCCGCAGTTTGAATCGGCCCTAGCCATCTTCCACCAGCGCTACTCCACCAACACCTTCCCCACTTGGCCCCTCTCCCAGCCCATGCGCTTTCTGGCCCATAACGGGGAGATCAACACCCTCATGGGCAATCAGAACTGGATGCGGGCGCGGGAGCCTGAGCTCCACAGCCGCGTGTGGGGAGAGGACATGGCGGCCCTTAGGCCCATCATCGTCCCCGGCGGCTCCGACTCGGCCATGCTGGACAACGTTCTAGAGGCCCTGGTCCTCTCGGGGCGCGATCTCCTGCACGCCATGCTCATGTTGGTGCCCGAGGCCTGGGAGCGGATGCCCGATCTAAACCCTGCCTGGCGGGACTTCTACGAGTATCACGCCTGCCTCATGGAGCCCTGGGACGGGCCGGCGGCCTTGGCTTTCACCGACGGTGTGAAAGTGGGGGCCTGCCTTGACCGCAACGGCCTCCGCCCCCTCCGCTACAAGGTCACCGACGATGGGCTGGTGGTGGCCGGCTCCGAGGTGGGCATCGTCCAGCTGGAGGAGGGGCGCATCGTGGAGAAGGGGCGCCTAGGGCCGGGAGAGATGATAGTGGTGGACACGGCCCGGGGCGAGATCCTCAAGAAAAAGGACGTCATGGCCCGCCTGGTGGGCCAACGCCCCTACGGCCAGTGGGTACGCACCCACATGGTGCGCCTGCACGAGCCCCCGCCTGTGGATGGTCACCAGGGCGAGGACCTGGCAGGGGCCGATCTGGGCCAGCTACAGACAGCCTTTGCCTGCACCAACGAGGACATCCGCATGATCATCAGGACCATGGCCAGCCAGGGCCATGAGCCCGTGTTCTCCATGGGTGATGATATCCCGCTGGCTATCCTATCGCAGATGCATAGGCCCCTGCCCTTCTATTTCAAGCAGCGGTTCGCCCAGGTCACCAACCCTCCCATCGACCCCCTAAGGGAGGAGCTGGTCATGTCCCTAGACTGCTACCTGGGCCCGCGGGGTAGCATCTTCGAGGAGACGCCTGAACATGCGCGTGTGGTGCACCTGGCGAGCCCCCTCCTCTCGGCTAGGACCTTGGACGCGCTGCGGCGGCTGGACGGCTTCCCCTCCCGTCAGATCTCCCTCCTCTTCCCGGTAGCCCGGGGGCCACGGGGGCTTGAGGAGGCCCTGGAGCGCATCTGCCGGGAGGCCTCACAAGCGGTGGACGAGGGTTGCACCATCCTCATCCTCAGCGACCGGGGCGTAGACAGCCAGCACGCTGCTGTCCCCGCCCTCTTGGCCGTGGGCGCCGTGCACCATCACCTCATCCGCGAGGGGAAGCGGATGAAGACGGACATAGTGGTGGAGACGGGTGCGGCCTGGGACGTCCACCATTTCGCCCTCCTGCTGGGGTATGGGGCCAACGCCATATACCCCTACCTGGCCTTGGCCACCATCCGCTCCTTCCTAGAAGAGCGGGGCGTAGAAGAGGGGGATATTGAGGAGCTGCTGGCCAACTTCCGCCAGGCGGTGGAGCGGGGCCTTCTTAAGATCATGTCCAAGATGGGCATCTCCGCCCTCCGCTCCTACCGTGGGGCCCAGATCTTCGAGGTCATCGGCCTCTCCCAGGAGGTGGTGGACCGCTATTTCACTGGCACCCCTGCCCGTCTGGGAGGGATAGGCCTGCTGGAGATCGGGGAGGACGTGCTCTACTGGCACCAACAAGCGTTCCAAGTTTACCCCGAGACGCGGCGGGTGCCGGATATCGGCTACGTGCGCTTCCGGAGAGACGGCGAATACCATGGCTTCAACCCCAAGGTGGTCACTGCCCTGCAGGAGGCCGTCCAGGCGGGAGACTACGAGGCTTATAAGGAGTTCTCGCGGCTGGCCAGGGAGGGCCCTCCCCGCACCCTACGGGACCTCCTGGAGATCCAGAGCGACCGTCTCCCCATCCCGCTGGAGGAGGTGGAGCCGGCCAGCGAGATCGTCAAGCGCTTTGTCACCTCTGCCATGTCCCTAGGGGCCCTCTCCCCCGAGGCTCACAAGACCATCGCCATGGCCATGAATCGCCTGGGGGCCCGCAGCAACACTGGCGAAGGGGGCGAGGACCGCAGTTGGTACCATCCCTTCCCCGGCGGCGACCGGGCAGATAGCAAGATCAAACAGGTGGCCTCGGGCCGTTTCGGGGTCACCACCGAGTACCTGGTGCGGGGGGAGGAGCTGGAGATCAAGATGGCCCAGGGCTCCAAGCCTGGCGAGGGTGGGCAGTTGCCGGGCCACAAGGTCAACGAGTTCATCGCCACGGTGCGCCACGCCATCCCCGGCATCCCCCTCATATCTCCGCCCCCCCACCACGACATCTATTCCATCGAGGACCTGGCCCAGCTCATCTATGACCTGAAGCAGGTCAATCCCCAGGCGCGGGTGGGGGTCAAGCTGGTGGCCGAGTCGGGCGTGGGCACGGTGGCCGCTGGCGTGGCCAAGGCCTACGCCGATTACATCCTCATCTCAGGGGCTGAGGGAGGCACGGGTGCCTCGCCCCTCTCCTCCATCAAGAACGCCGGTTGCCCCTGGGAACTAGGTCTGGCCGAGGCCCAGCAGGTCCTCATCCTCAACGGCCTGCGGGGACGGGTGCGCCTGCGCACCGATGGCGGCCTCAAGACGGGCTGGGACGTGGTAAAGGCAGCCCTTCTGGGGGCCGACGAGTTCGGCTTCGGCACCGCAGCCATGGTGGCCATAGGCTGCGATATGGCACGTCAGTGTCACCTCAACACCTGTCCCACGGGCATCGCCACCCAGCGCCGCGACCTTGTCGAGAAGCGGTACCGGGGGCGGGTGGAGTGGCTGGTCAACTACTTCACCTTCGTGGCCGAGGAGGTGCGGGAGATCCTGGCCTTCATGGGCTACCGCCGTCTGGAGGAGATCGTTGGGCGGGTGGACCTGCTGATACCGCGGGAGCTCCCGGAGGGCCATCGTGGCCGCACCCTTACCCTGGAGGCGCTGCTGGCCGACGTGGACCCTGGCCAGCTGATGCCCCGGCGCAACGCCCAGCCCCGCAACGACCGGCCCCATCCCTGCGCCGACGACCGGATCTGGGAGCAGGTGCGGCCGGCCCTGGAGGAGGGTCGTCCGGTGCGGGTGGAGACCACCATCCGCAACTCCGACCTCACAGCTGGGGCCCGTATCGCCGGCGAGATCGCCCGTCGCTACGGCTTGGAGGGGCTGCCCGAGGGCACGGTGGAGATCATCTACCGCGGCACAGCGGGCCAGAGCTTCGGTGCTTGGTGTATGGCCGGCATGCGGCTGGTGCTGGAGGGGGAGGCCAACGACTACGTGGGCAAGGGCATGAGCGGAGGGGAGATCGTGGTGCGGCCCCCGGCCGAGGCGCGCTTCACCTGGCGGAACAACGTCATCGTGGGCAACACGGTGTTGTATGGGGCCACGGGGGGCAAGCTCTTCGTGGCTGGCAGGGCGGGGGAGCGGTTCGCTGTGCGCAACTCGGGAGCCATCGCCGTGGTGGAGGGGGCTGGCGACCACTGCTGCGAATACATGACCCAGGGCATCGTGGTGGTGCTGGGGCCCACGGGCTACAACTTCGGCGCCGGCATGTCCTGGGGCACTGCCTTCGTCCTGGACGAGGACGGCTCCTTCCCTCGCCGCTACAACCCCGAGCTCATCACCATCCAGAGGGTGGAGAACCGCGACGACCAGGAGCTCCTGCGCTCCCTCATCGAGGAGCATGCCCACAAGACGGGTAGCCCGTGGGCGCGGCACATCCTGTCCCACTGGCCCCAATTCTTGCCCAGGTTCTGGAAGGTGGTACCCCTCTCGACGCCCATGGACGTCATGGGGCACGCCATCCATGCCCACAAGGCGGGCGTCTCCCGCGGCAGCTGATGGCCTTCTGGCCACGGCGGTGTATAATAAAGAAGGTCGGTATTGCGGAATTGGTTTTAGAAGGGGGGAATAGGCCATGATAAGCATGACGGAGAGGGCGGTGGCCAAGGCCAGGGAGATCCTGGAGCAGAGAGGGATGCCCGAGGGGGCCCTGCGCGTCTTCGTAGTGGGGGGTGGTTGCTCGGGCTTCCAGTATGGCATGACTCTGGCGCGCGAGATCGAGGACGACGACTTCGTCATCGAACAGGGTGGCGTGCGCCTGGTGGTGGACCCGGAGAGCGCCTCCTTGCTGGAGGGGGCGGAGATCGATTATGTGGACGACCTGATGCGCGCTGGCTTCACCATCTACAACCCCAACGCCGTGCGCACCTGCGCCTGTGGCCAGTCCTTCGCCACCGCCGAGGGTGGCGGCACCCCCAGACCCTGCTGCTGATAACCCTGAAACGCGAGCCCTGAAGCGCAAGTAGGGGGCCCCTAAGGGGCCCCCTACTTGTATTCTGCGCCCTCCTAAGGAGGCGAACCCCTGGGGGGCTATTGTCATGCCCTCGCCCCCTCAGGGGTTTGTGCACCGTTTAAGGTTGCCTGCGCCGTCCCCACAAGGCGCGGAGGCTGTCCACCGCCTTGGCCATCCGGGCCGAGAGGCCACTGGGCTGGGCGCGACCCTCCATCGTCAGGGCCCAGCCCAGGCGGCTGGCGGCCAGGGCCATCACCATGGCCGCGACCACGATGGCGGCCACATAAGGCCAAGGGGATGCCCCTCCCGTGGGGGGTGCACCGCCACCCCTGGGCAGCGCTGAAGGCGGCCTGGGCGTCTCCTGGGCTGGCGGCAGGGTAGGTGAAGGCGAAGGCGAAGGTGGCCTAGGCGTCTCCTGCGCCGGCGGCAGGGTGGGCGAAGGCGAAGGCGGCCTAGGCGTCTCCTGGGCTGGCGGCAGGGTAGGTGAAGGCGAAGGCGAAGGTGGCCTAGGCGTCTCCTGCGCCGGTGGCAGGGTGGGTGAAGGTGAAGGCGAAGGCGGCCTGGGCGTCTCCTGCGCCGGTGGCAGGGTAGCGGTGGCAGTGGGCGTAGGCGTCGGCGTCGGCGTAGGCGTAGATGTGGGTGTGGCCGTCTCCGTGGGGATAGCGGTGGCAGTGGGCGTAGGCGTGGGGGTCTCGGTGGGGGTAGCAGTGGCAGTGGGCGTAGGCGTCTCGGTGGGGGTAGCGGTGGCAGTGGGCGTGGGGTCTCCCGTCTTGACTCTAATGTAGCTGATGTCCTTGCAGGTGGGGCCCTACCCCACCTTCTCGATGGTGACAGAACTCGTTCCTATTCCACTGACTTTGTAACACCCATCTGGTTGGCCGGTGATGTCGTAGGTTCCGTCACTTTCGATCCACCCGGTATTGCCACCTCCTGATTGGGTGCTTCCTGCCTTGATGCAGACCGCGGTGACGATCTTCGGGGACGCGTCGTAAGTGTATGGTGACGGTGGATTCTCGACCTTTACGCCTTCCTCAGGGCAGTGCAAACCCTGAGGGGGACCGCCACCAGCGGTGGAGCTGGGGGTGCCTGTGGTCAGGGCTAGTATCGCGATGGCCAAACAGGCAGCCAACGCCCCTAATACCCATATGAGGCCTGTAGGGTTAAATCGCATATTATCTTTTCCCTTCATGTACCGTTCGTCGCACTTCGGCGGTCACCGTGGGGCCAGGGCCCCTGCCCTGCGCCCTTCCCACCAGCGACCTCTCCGGCGTCCTCCCTAGGGCGCTCCATGTGGCGGCTACATAGTTGCCACCACGCTCCATGGTCAACTGTCCACTTAGCCAACGAGCTGGGTCAACCTTTGGCCCACCTGGGCTATCCATCTGGCACCCGTTAAGTCAAACGCTGGTAGCAGCAAGTTATTACGTGCCAGGCGGGCGAGCGTGCCTCCTTGGCCGCCATTACCTATGGGGGGCCCAGGGAGGAAAGGCCAAACGGATGGCTGGGGGAGAGGCCGTGCCCGCGGGGCCAGCCCTGCTGAGTCCCGGGCTCATGTGCAACATCCTCCTTTCTCGCTGGTATCTAGCCCAGGGGCGCTACCGGCCGGCCGATACAAGGGCTTCGCCTTTCTCTGCAGACAAATCCCTTCTATCGGCCTGTCCTTAGACAAGAGGATAGCCGACTTTCCATGCCTCTGTCAACCATTTGGCCAACGCAGGATGGACACTTGTCCATCCTCATAGTGCGCCGTCCGGCCACGATAGGGGATGATGGGGCTGGGGCAAGGCTGAGATGTCGCAGGGGCACCTGCAGAGGCCAGGGTATGGAGGGGGCAGGTGAGGGGGGCTAGAGGCCCTGTGCTCTACCAGCTGCGGGGTAGGTTGGGATTGCCGCCGCCTCTGCCCTCCTCAGCCGGGGCGTAGGTGCCGTCTTCCCGCCGCTGGATCCAGCGTCCGATGTCGCCTATGATGGTCACCTGCCCCCGGGGGTCGATCTCCGTGCGCAGGATGGTGAGCTCCTCCTCGGTGGGCGTCTCCAGGGTGAGGAGCTGGGGAGCCACCTTAGGCCGGAAGCTCATCTCCGCCAGCACCTGCTCCACGGTGACGAAGGGGGAGATGCCGATGAGGCGCAGGTACCGGTCCTCGTAGTCGAAGAGAGCCCAGGGGGTGAGGACCAGGTAGGGGCCGGTGTCCCTGGGCAGGCCTGCCCGCTCCCGCGCCCCAGGGGAGCCGTCCAGGAAGCCAGGGGAGGAGATGAAGTCCACGCGGGGCACGAACTTGCGCTTCTGATGGTCTGTCATCAGAATGGTGCGCCAGCACAGAGAGGCGATGGAGTCGGCGCCACCTGGCCCGCCGAAGCGACGGTACTCCCCCGCCTCATAGGATCCCAGGAGGGTGGAGTTGATGTTACCATAGGGGTCCACCTGGAGGGTGTTGAGAATGCCGTAGTCCATGAGCCCCACCTGGGCGTGGAAGCCTACGCTGTTCATGGTGCCCCACTGCAGGGCGCGGTAGCTAGCGCGGGAGCTGACCATGGTCATGATGGGGTCCAGGGGCAGGGCGGGCTCGGGGGCCAGCACCCCGTCCTCCGTCACGTATACGGCGTTGGGGGCGTAGAGCTTCTTGGCCAGAAGGATGGAGGCCATGGGAGTGCCACCACCTGCCACCCAATAGGTCTTGCCGTCCTCGATGAGGCGGGCCATGACGCAGATCTGGTGCTCCCGCTCGTTGAAGTAGGCGGCCTTTTCCCCCTTGGCAGGATGCATCTGGATCATGGCAGGTATCCCTCCTTTATGGTGGCCCTCTGCAGGAGTTGCTGGAGCTTGCGCCACCCCACCAGCTTGTCGAGCATCTCCTGGTGGCTCTCCACACCGTAGACCCACTTCTCCAGGTATTCCTGGAGGCCCCCCCGCATGGTGCGCCCCACCACCTCCACCACGTGCTCCACGTCTGAGGCGTAGCGGCCAGCCATCTCCCCAGGGTAGGCGCCGAAGGGGAGGTGGACCACGGCGTCCACACAGTAGTAGGGGATGACGGTGAGGCCGGGGTTACGGCGTATCTCCTCCGTGTCCACGATCTCCTCGGCGGAGATGATGACCTTGCGGGATGCCAGGGCGGCCTCGGCATCGGAGATGCCGGTGCCGAAGATGCGGGCATTGCCATAGACGTCGGCCTGGTGCACGTGGATGATGGCCACGTCGGGGTTGAGGGCGGGTACGATGACAGTGGGCTGCCCGGTGTAAGGGTCTCTGATGATCTTGGCCCCCGAATACTTGAAGCCGTCGGTGCCGCCGAAGGAGCGCACGGGTATGAAGGGTATGCCCATGGCCCCGGCCTTAATGCGGTTGGTCATGACCACGTTGGAGTACTCGTATATCTTGATGCGCCCCTCCTTGGCTGCCTTTTCCACCACGGGCCCGAATAGGAAGAACCCCACGTCCATCTTGGAGACGCAGCCGGCCTCCACCAGTAGGGCAGCGGCCACCCAGGTGAACTTGGCTCCCAACCACAGGTTCTTCTTGCGTTGCCGGATGATCTCCCTGATGAGGGCCGCCGGGCCCCGCTGCAGGTAGTTGCACTCATAGACCAGGTAATCGCCGTCCTGGACGAACTTCTCGATGGCCTCTTTCTCGGTCATGAGCTTGGGGACTAGGGCCCGCTTCTTATGGTCCCGTACCCATTGGCGGAACCCATCGGGGTCTACGGGGTGATATTCACCCTGTCCTTCGGCCAGGATCTCCAGTTGCCTCACCATGGCTCCCCTATTATGTAGTGCCCTTGCTTAGCTATGTCAAGGGGTGGGGGATGGATATCACTTGGGGGTGCTTTGGCGGCGTAGCTTTTCCTCTATGAGCTGCCAAACACGTTGGCGGTGCTTTTCTGCCTCTCTCCTCAGCTCCAGGGCCAATTGGTAACGCTGACGGGCCACCTCTAGGAGGGACTTAAGCTCTGGGTCGGCGACTTGGGGCTCCCGACCATGGAGCAGATCGTCCAGCGCTCGCTCTAGCTCCTCTGACCGTTCCAGCTCCTCAGGGTGCACCACGTCACCACCGGACCACAGCCCCATATTATCCCTCTGCTCGTGCACCGATTGTACCGTCTTTCACGCATTTGTCAAGGATGAATCTTGGTTTGGGGTGGCCCGGTAGGCCTGGTGCAGGAGCTCCACCACGTGGGCCACGCGCAGGCGCCGGCCGTAAAGTCTGGCCGCCGCCTGCAGCTGAAGGGCACACCCCACGTTGGCTGTGGCCACCACCTGCGCACCCGTAGCCACCACTTGGGCCATGCGGCGCCGCGCCAGGGTGGACGCCACATGGGGGTGGAGGAGGTTATAGACGCCGGCGCTGCCACAGCACTCGTCCGGGGCCTCCATCTCCGCAAGACGGATGCCTGGGATCATGCGTAACAGGCGTCGGGGGGCCTCGCGTATGCCTTGGGCGTGGGCCAGGTGGCAGGGGTCCTGATAGGTGACGTCCATAGGCAGGGCCTGCGGCGGGGGTGGGAGGGGCATCTGCGCCAGCAGCTCGGTGACGTCACGGACTAAGGATGCGAAGCGCTCAGCAAGGGGGCGGTAGCGGCGGTCGTGGGCCAGAAGGTGGGGGTACTCCTTGAGCATGGCGCCACATCCGGCGGCGTTGACCACTATGGCCTCCGCATGGCTCCCCAGGAAGGCATCGATGTTTCGGCGGGCCAGACGGCGGGCAGTGGTCAGGTCGCCGATGTGGGCGTACAGGGCGCCACAACACGCTTGGCCCTCGGGGGCTACCACCTCCAAGCCGGCGCGGGCTAGCAGGGCCACGGTGGCCACGTGGGTCTGAGGTGTGAGGTAAGGGACGACGCACCCCAAAAGCAAGGCTACTCTCCCCTTACGTTCGCCCTTAGGCCGGGCCAGAAGGCCCCTTCGCAGGTAAGGGGCTCTTCTCGGGGCCTGGGCCAGGGACATGAGGAGGGCTGCGCCGGGCGCTGCCCTGCGGAGGAGGGATATGGGCATGGGCAGGTTCCCCACAGCCCGCAAGAGCCAGTGGGCAGACAACATGGGCAGTGGTCTTAGGAGGACACGCGCTGCCAGACGCCGGACCGCCCACCACAGCGGCCCAGAGGACCGAAGCTCCGCCCGCACCGTCTCCATCAGGTGGCCGAAGGGCACCCCCGACGGGCAAACGGCCTCGCAGTGGCGACAGAGGAGGCAGAGGTCCAGATGCTTCAGGGCCCTGGGCGCAGGGCCGATGCGTCCCCACGTCAGGGCCCTCATGATGTGCAGACGTCCCCGGGGCGAGTCAGGCTCCACGCGCAGGATACGGAAGGTGGGACAGTGGGGCACGCAGAGCCCGCAATGGACGCACCTGGCTAGGCCCTCGACGAACGAGGCGTCCTTCACCAGCGTCTCAAGAAACGCCCCGGGCTTAGGTTCCCTCTGGGGTCCCATCGCTCCTTTACGGCCTTCATGATGTGGAAGGAGGGGGGGAGGGGGCCAAAGACGTCCATTTCCTCCTTAAGGGCCGCCTCACAGGCGTGGATCACCGCCACGCCTTCCAGCGCTTCTGCCAGTGCCATGGCCTTACGGGCCAGGGAAGATGGCTCCCCCGCCTCAGGCCATCGGGCGTAGCACACCCCCGCTAGGGGCATGGCCATGGTCAGCGAAGGGGAGAGTTTTGCCAGCCCCTCCAGGCAGGCCGGCACTCGGGAGGGGGAGACAGAGAGCTTCATGGTCAGGCCTCGTGCCTCAGCGGGGGAGATCATGGCCTCCTCCCACCTCTCCTCCACGTCTGTGGCCTCACCCCCGAGGCCCTGAGCGATGGCCGCCAGGGCGGAGAGGGAGCGGTCCACCGCCTCTTGGATGCCCGTAAGCCTCACCACTAACGTATAAGGTCCCCCCTGCCACTGCAGGTAGAGGGAGCCCAAAGCCAGGTGGCGTCGCCAGGCCTCTGTGGCCGCTTGCCAGGCCGGCATGGGTGCGGGAAAAGCGAAGGCCCGGGTCTCCCGCGTGCGCGGGAGGGGAAGGAGCTTGAAGCTGGCCTCCACGATGATGGCCAAGGTGCCCATGGAGCCCACATACAGCTTGCAGAGGTCATAGCCGGCGACGTTCTTCACCACCTTGCCGCCAGCCTTAGTGACGCGCCCATCAGCCATCACCACCTTGATGCCTATGGTCACGTCCCTGGGCAGGCCTAGGGAGCAGCGCGCAGGCCCAGCGGCGGCGGTGGCCAACGTCCCTCCTATAGTGGCCTGCCGGGGCCACGGTGGGTCAAGAGGGACCATCTGCCCGTGGGGAGCCAACGCCTCTTGCAGGCGGGCGACAGTCATGCCCGCCTGCACAGTGAGGGTGAGGTCGGCTGGCTCGTGCTCCACCAGCCGGTCCAGGCGCCGTAGATCCAAGGCTAGGTGGTAGCGGGTAGGGACGTTACCTACTCCCATCATGGTGCCGCCGCCCCATGGTATGACTGCCAGCCCAAGGCGGTGGGCTAAGGCCATCACCTCCGATACCTGGGCCACCGAGGCTGGCCTGACGGCCGCCTGTGGCTGCCTGCCGTCCACGGAGTAGGAGGCGAGGCCCTCTCCCGTCACCAGATCCTCCTTCCCCACCACGTCCAAGAGGGCGGCTTCCAGGGTGCCCTGGCGCATGTTGGCCTCCTCAGACGTAGGCATCGGGGCCGGCGTGGCGAATAGCTGGGCGCTGGGGCACCATGGACGTCTCCTGCTGCTCTTCGGGGAATATCTTGTGGGGGTTGAAAAAGTCGCCGGCCCCGAAGGCGTCTTTCAGCTGGCGCATGGCCTCCAGGTCGTGGGGGGTGAAGATCCAGGGCATGAAGTCGCGTTTCTCGTACCCCACGCCATGCTCGCCGGTAATGGATCCCCCGGCCTCTACGCAGGCCCTGATGATGTCTGCCCCACACCGCAACACCCTCTCCACCGCTCCTGGCTCCTGCTCGTCGAAGAGGATGTTGGGGTGGAGGTTGCCATCGCCGGCGTGGAGGACGTGGGCCACCCTAAGGCCATAGCTTTGACATATCTCGTAGACCTGGCGCACGACGTGAGGGAGCTTAGTGCGGGGCACCACCCCGTCGAGGATGTAGTAGGAGGGGGCCAGGCGCCCCAGGGCCCCTAAGGCGGCCTTCCTGCCCGCCCACAGACGCTCCCTCTCCTCGGGGGTGAAGCCCATGTGCACCTCCCGCGCTCCTAGCTCCTGGCAGACGCCCCGCACGGCCTGGGCCTCGGCCTCGGCGGCTTCTTCCAGCCCCTCCACCTCGACGAGGAGGACGGCGCCGGCATCAGGTGGGTAGCCGGCGTGGATATAGGGCTCTACCGCCTCCATCACCGCCTTGTCCAGCATCTCCAAGGCGGCGGGGACGATGCCGTGGGCGATGATGGCCGAGACGGCCTCGCTGGCCTGCTCAACGGTGTCGAAGATGGCCAGGAGGGTGATGATGGCCGGCGGCAGGGGAAGGAGTCGCAGCACCGCCTTGGTGACGATGCCCAAGGTCCCCTCAGAGCCCACCACGGCCCCCACCAGGTCGTAGCCTGGGCCCTCCCCCCAGGGGCTTCCCATCCACACCAGCTGGCCCTCGGCGGTGACCATCTCCAGGGCCAGGACGTGATTGGTGGTGGTGCCATAGCGGAGGCAGTGAGGGCCGCCTGCGTTTTCCGCGATGTTGCCGCCGATGGTGCAGGCCTTCTGGCTGGATGGGTCAGGGGCGAAGCGGAGGCCATAGGGAGCGGCGGCGCGGCTGACGTCCAGGTTCAACACTCCTGGCTCCACCACCGCTATGGCGTTCTCCGGGTCGATCTTGAGGATGCGGTTGAGCCGGGAGGTGACCACCACGATGCCCCCGCCGTAGGGCACGGCCCCTCCCGAGAGACCGGTCCCTGCCCCTCTGGCCACCACCGGCACTCGGAAGCGACGGGCCACCTGCACCACTGCTGCCACCTCCTGGGCTGAGCCAGGGAGCACCACAGCATCTGGCAGAGCCCTCTCGATGGTGGCATCGTATTCGTAGGTCAGAAGCTCGGCGGGGTGAGTGAGCACCCAGGATGGGCCAACGACACGCTCCAGCTCTCGCCTGAGCTTAGGGTTCACGTCTTAAGTCTAGCACACGGGTGAGAGGGAGGCGCGGAGCTATACAATAGTCCCAAGCGTTATGAGGGGGAAAGTCATGCGGTTTGGGGTTATGTCGTTCATTGGCCGCTGGCTAGACGCCGATTCCCTGCCGGCCTTGGCCCGTGAGGTGGAGGCCCTGGGCTACCACTCCCTATGGGCTGCCGACCACACGGTCATCCCCGTGCGCGTCGATTCCCGCTATCCCTACAGCCGGAGGGGGCGCTCGCCCTACCCTCCAGATATCCCCTGGTGGGAGCCTATCACCACCCTATCGTATCTGGCGGCCATTACCGAACGCGTCCTCTTGGGCACCGGCGTGCTAGTGTTGCCCCATCGTAACCCGGTGTTGACGGCCAAGATGCTCTCTCAGGTGCAGATCCTCTCTCGCGGCAGGCTGCTGGTGGGGGTAGGGGTGGGGTGGATGCGCGAGGAGGCCCATGCCTTGGGCTCCCCCTGGCGCCAGCGGGGAGCTATGGCCGACGAACAGATCCAGCTCATGCGCGAATTATGGGCCCATGAGTTCCCCACCTTCCGCGGCCGCTTCTACCAAGTGGAGGGGGTGGGCTTTGGCCCCCTCCCCCCTGAGCCGCCGCCCATATTGGTAGGGGGTCACGCCATTGCCGCCCTGAGAAGGGCAGCATATCTTGGCGATGGCTGGCTGGCCTTTGCCCTCCCGCCCGACCAGGTGGCCAGGAGGTGGCAGCTGGTCCAGGAGATGGCTGCCGAGGCCGGCCGCGACCCCCAGAGCCTCACCTTGGGAGTCATCGCCCCCCTTGTCATCACCGAAAGACCGCTGGAGGAAGCCCGGCCCATCATGGGCACGCCAGAGCAGGTCCAGGCCATGGTGGGTCAATATCGGGACGTGGGTGTCCAGCACTTGGTGGTGGCCCCGCCCATATGGCTAGGCCGGAAGGAGGCCCTGGACACCATCACTCTCTTCGCCCAGATGGCCCTTGGCGATGGCTAGCATGCGGCTACGGCTCCCGGGGTGCGGTATAATTGCAGTGGAATGCCCAAGCTCATCGGCCGAGCCATCACCCTTGCCCAGCTCCTGGACCGCTACTGCCGCCCCGGCGAGCTGTATGAGAAGTTGGACGGGGACAAGGTGCGGTGCTTCGCCTGTGGGCACCGCTGCCTTATCCACCCGGGGCAGAGGGGCATCTGCCAAGTTCGCTTCAACCGCCATGGCGTCCTCATGGTGCCCCATAACTATGTGGCTGCCCTCCAGTGCGACCCCATCGAGAAGAAACCCTTCTTCCATGTGCTCCCGGGGGCCCTGGCCCTCACCTTTGGCATGCTGGGCTGCGATTACCACTGCCCCTACTGCCAGAACTGGGTCACCTCCCAGGCCCTACGGGACCCAGTGGCTGGCATAGAGCCTATGGAGATAACCGCCCACGAGATGGTGAGGATAGGGGAGAGAATGGGGGCGCACGCCTATGTGAGCTCTTACAATGAGCCTCTCATCACCTCTGAGTGGGCGGTGGAGGTGTTCCGGCTGGCCAAGGCCAAAGGCTGCCTCACGGCCTATGTCTCCAACGGCAACGCCACTCGTGAGGTGCTGGAGTACTTGCGGCCGTGGCTGGACTGCTACAAGGTGGACCTTAAGTCCATGAGCCCCAAAAACTACCGTTACCTGGGGGGGAAGCTGGAGAACGTCCTGGAGACCATCCGTATGGCCCACCAGATGGGCTACTGGGTGGAGGTGGTGACGCTGGTGGTGCCTGGGTTCAACGATTCCGACCAGGAGCTGCGGGAGGCGGCCCGCTTCATCGCCTCCGTGTCCAAGGACATACCATGGCACGTCACCGCCTTCCACAAGGACTACAAGATGACGGAGCCCGAGAACACCGATGCCCTTACCCTCCTAAGGGCCGCCCGCATCGGCAAGGAGGAGGGGCTCAACTTCGTGTATGCCGGCAACCTCCCGGGCATGGTGGGGGAGTTGGAGAACACCTATTGCCCCCAGTGCGGCCATCTACTGGTGGAGCGGTTCGGTTACCGCATCCGCCGCTATGAGGTGACCACCGATGGCCTCTGCCCCCAGTGTGGCGCCCGTATCCCCGGCATCTGGTGGAGGGGGCCGCGGCCTCGCCAGGTAAGCGACGTCCCCATTTCCCTTACCTATCGCCTCTAAGGCCACCAGTTGACAATAGGGCCATCAGTCTTGCACAATCGGAAAGACCGAGGGCGAAGGGGGGTGATGAGCGCAGGCTCGGGTAGGGGACGGGGAGAGTTAAAGGTGGCACTTATCATCATATCGTGCGTCTAGCCCCGTCCCCCCAGGCGTTATCCTGAGGTTTCCATATCCGATCCTGCGGGGGAAGATGGCGTCGCGCGTCGAGGGCCTCCGGCAGGAGGTGGCGTCGGCCTTTGCCTACTGCCGGGAGGTAGCGCTTGGGCATTATGAGAACTTCACGGTGGTCTCCTGGCTCCTCCCGCGGCGTCTACGTCCCCACATGTATGCTATATACGCTTACTGCCGGGGCGTGGACGATTTAGGGGACGAGGCGGAGGGGGACCGTTTGGCCCTCCTGGACGCGTGGGAGGAGGAGCTATGGCGGGCCTATGAAGGGCGGGCCCGCCATCCGGTGTTCGTGGCCCTGCAGGAGACCATCGCCCAGTTCAGTATCCCGCCAGAGCCCTTCCTCAAGCTCATCGAGGCCAACCGCATGGACCAGCTTCGCCACCGGTATGGGACGTATCAGGAGCTCTTGCACTATTGCGAGCACTCGGCCAACCCCGTGGGCCATCTGGTGCTCTACCTCTTCGGCTACCGGGACGAGGAGCGGCGGCGGCTAGCCGATGCCACTTGCACTGGGCTACAGCTGGCCAACTTTTGGCAGGACGTGTCTGTGGACTTGAGGAAGGGGCGCATCTACATCCCCCAGGAAGATATGCGGGCCTTTGGGTATTCGGAGGAGGAGCTGTTGGCGGGGGTGTGCGACGAGCGGTTCCGCCGCCTCATGGCCATGGAGGTGGAGAGGGCGCGGCGGCTGTTACGGGAGGGGATGAAGCTGGCCGCCATGGTGAGGGGGCGTCTGCGTCTGGACGTGAAGCTCTTCAACCTTGGTGGCCTGGCCATCCTGGACGCTATCGAAGCCATCGGCTACGACGTCCTCCACCACCGTCCTACCCTCTCCAAGGCCAGGAAGGCCATGCTGGCAGTGCGGGGTCTCATGCCTTTCTAAAGGTAGGCGGGATGACATCCCTGGAGCTGGCCTATGCCCATTGCGCCCAGGTGGCCCGTCGCGAGGCCAAGAACTTCTATTACGGCTTCCTCCTACTGCCCCGGCCGCAGCGGCAGGCCATCTATGCTGTCTACGCCTTCGCCAGGCAATGCGACGACATCGTGGACCAGGATGGGGCGGACCCTGAGGAGAAGGAGAGGCAGTTGGGCCGCTTAAGGGAGGAGCTGGCTCAGTGCCTGGAAGGGAGGCCCCAGGGGGAGGTGTTCATTGCCCTCTCAGACGCCGTGCAGCGCTATGGCATTCCTCACCAGTACCTCCGCCACCTAGTGGACGGGGTGGAGATGGACCTGCGGGTGCGTCGCTACCAAACCTTCCAAGAGCTGGAGCGATACTGCTACTTGGTGGCCTCGGTGGTGGGGCTCATATGCATCCACGTGTTCGGTTATCGCGATGGGGAGGAGGCCCACCGCCGTGCCGTCCAGCTGGGCATCGCCCTGCAGCTTACCAACATCCTGCGGGACGTGCAGGAGGACCTGGCCCGCGACCGTATCTACCTACCTCTGGAGGACATGGCGGCAGTGGGCTACAGCGAGGAGGAGCTGAGAGCGGGGCGGGGTGGCCCGGCCTTCCAGCGTCTGCTCTGGCTGGAGGTGGAGAGGGCGCGGGAGTATTACCGCCAGGGCCTTGGGCTCCTGCCTTTGTTGCCCCGGCGAGCGCGGGCCTGCGTGGGTGTCATGGCTGGCATCTACCGCCGTATCCTGGAGCACATCGCCAGGGAGCCGGAGGTGGTCCTGCGCGAGAGGGTCTCCCTCAACAGCTCGACCAAGGTGGCCCTAGCTATGGGTGAGCTGGCCAAGGCCTTTCTGACGCCATGAGGAGCGATGTCCTGGTGATAGGGGGTGGCCTAGCGGGGCTGGCGGCGGCCTGCGAGCTGGCCGACGCTGGTCTGCGCCCCACCTTGGTGGAGAAACGCCCCTTCCTGGGTGGTCGGGCCTATTCGTTTATGGATGGCCGCCATGGCTGGATGGTGGACAATGGGCAGCACGTCTTCCTGGCGTGCTGCACCGAGTATGTGCGCTTCCTGGAGCGGCTAAGGGTGCGGGACAAGACCAAGCTCCAGCCTCGCCTCTACCTGCCCATCATGGACAAGCTGACGGGGCGGAGCGTTCTCAGGACCTTGAGGGCCCCTCCCCCCCTGCATCTGTTGGTGCCCTTCTTGCGCTTCCGCCCTCTCTCCATGGGGGAAAAGCTGGTGGCCATGTATGCCCTTTGGCGTCTGCACACCCTGGACCGGGCCCGCCAGTGGGACTTGGACAGCGTCTCCTTTGGGGAGTGGCTGCGGGCCCACGGCCAGGGGCGCCACGTCATCCAGAACTTTTGGGACCTTATTATCCGCGCCACCCTCAACGAGGAGGTGGATAGGGTGAGCGCGGATCTGGCGGCCATGGTGTTCCAGGAGGGGCTCCTGTGGCGCCGGGAGGCCTCGGCCATCGGCTATGCACGAGTGGGGCTTTCGGAGCTGGCGGAGGCCGCCCGCGCCTATCTGGAGGCCAGGGGAGGGGTGGTAGTCACGGGCCGTGGTGTTAGAGAGGTGGTGGTGCGCCATGGCCAGGTGGTGGGGGCGGTCACGGAGGATGGCCAGTATGTGGAGGCAGGGGCCGTGGTCTGCGCCGTTCCCCCCGACGCCCTCCTCTCCATCCTGCCCCCGAGCCTGCAGGAGGAGCCTTTCTTCGCCCGTTTCCGGCGCATAGAATTCTCGCCCATCGTCAATGTGCATCTGTGGTATGAGGGGCCGGTGATGAAGGAGGAGATGGTGGCCTTCCTCAACTCTTCCCTGCAATGGGCCTTTAACAAGAGCCGCATGTGGGGCCTGGGCGGCCCTGTCCAGTACGTGGACATATCCCTGAGCGCTGCCCACCATTGGGTCCACTGGCCTGGCCGCCAGCTGCAGGAGGTGATGGTCAAGGAGATGATGGCCTTCTTCCCCCGCGCCAGGGCCACCAATGTGATGGCCGCTTTGGTGGTCAAGCAACCCAAGGCCACCTTTACGCCGCGGCCGGGCATAAGGGCATTGCGCCCAGGACCCCGTACGCCAGTGCGGGGCCTATTTTTGGCCGGCGATTGGACGGCCACCGGCTGGCCAGCCACCATGGAATCGGCCGTACGAAGTGGGCTACAAGCGGCCCGCGCCTGCCTTGCAGCCATGAGAGGGGAGGTGGGATCCACAGCCGAGCTCCAGGAGCAGCGAAGGACATGAGGCACTCATCGCTTATAGTCTGGTGCGAAAGGTGAGGGATACCATGAAGATCGTCAAGGCCAAGGTGATGGGCTTCTGCTTCGGGGTGAGGCGGGCCATCGAGATGGTGGAACAAGGGGCTCAGGAGGGGCCCATCGCTAGCCTGGGGTCTGTGGTCCACAACCCGGTGGTGGTGCGCCGCCTCCAAGACAAGGGGGTACGGGTGGTCTCATCCCTGGAAGAGGTGCGGGAGCAGGCCATCGCCGTTACCGCCCACGGGCGAGGGCCGGAGATCGTGGAGCTGGCCCGTCAGCGGGGGCTGCGGTTCATCGATGCCACCTGCCCCATCGTGCGCAAGTCCCAGAAGGTAGCGCAGCGCCTGGTGGATGAGGGGTTTAAGGTCATTATCTACGGCGAGGCCGAGCACCCCGAGGTGAGGGGGGTCTTGGCCTGGACACGGGGGCAGGGTGTGGCCATCCTGGACCCCGAGGCGGAGGTGGAGATCCCACGGCGGAAGGCCGCCCTCCTCTCCCAGACCACCAAGAGTGAGGCCTCCTTCGCCCAATTCGTGGCCCGCTTCGTGGCCCGCAACATCGGCCGCCTCAACGAGCTTCGCGTCATCAACACCACCTGCCCGGAGACGGACGAGCGCTACGAGGCGGCGCGTGAGCTGGCCGCCCAATGCGACCTGGTCATCGTGGTGGGGGGGAAGAACAGCGCCAACACCCGCAAGCTGGCCCAGACCTGCCGCGAGGCTGGGGTGGAGACCTATCATGTGGAGACGGCAGCGGAGCTGGACCCCGCCTGGCTGGTGGGCAAGGAGGTGGTGGGGGTCACTGCTGGCGCTTCCACGCCTGACGAGTCCATCGATGAGGTGGTGGAGACGCTGGCCCGACTGGGGGATGGCGCCTGTGCGGCCATCCCCTCATCTTCCTCAGGAGGTGAGAAGTCATGCGGTGCCTGACGCAGACCATCCGTATACGCACCCAGCGTGGGCCTCAGTTCGTGGACATCACCGACCAGGTGATGGAAGCTGTAAGGGAGGCGGCCATCACCAATGGCTTTGCTGTGATCTTTTCCCGCCATACCACGGCCGCCGTGCGCATCAACGAGAATTGTCCCCACCTTCTGCAGGACATGGAGGACATGCTGCGCCGCTTGGCCCCGCCGGAGGGCGAATATAGGCACAACGTCTACGCTCACGCCTTCTCCCAAAACGGGGAGCGGCCCAACGGGCATTCCCACTGTCAGCACTTGCTTCTCGGTGCCAGCGAGGCTGTTCCCGTGGTGGAGGGGAAGCTCCTGCTGGGCCAGTGGCAGCGCATATTCCTGGTGGAGCTGGATCATGGGCGCGACCGTGAGGTGGTGGTCCAGCTCATAGGGGAGTGAGGCCTTGACCCTGCCAGAGCGGGTAGAGGAGCTGAGGGGGCAGGTGGTAGCGGCCCTGGGCTCCTTCCTGGAGCCCAGGGAGCCAACCCTGCTGTACCGCATGATGCGGTACCACCTGGGCTGGGAGGACGCCCAGGGCCGGCCCCAGCCCGGCCCCCTAGGCAAGGCCCTAAGGCCCATCTTGTGCCTTTTGACCTGCGAGGCCCTCGGGGGCAGGTGGGAGCAGGCCCTGCCAGCGGCCGTGGCCCTGGAGCTGGTGCACAACTTCTCCCTCGTCCACGACGACATCCAGGACCAGGACAGGGAGAGGAGGCACCGCCTCACCGTCTGGGCCATATGGGGCCAAGGGCAGGCCATCAACGCCGGCGACGCCCTCCTGGCCCTGGCCCAAGAGGCCTTAGCGCGCCTGCCCGAGGCAGGGGTCCCCCCTGAGAGGGGGGTGGTGGCCGTGTCTACCCTGGCCCGGGCCACCCTGGAGATGGTGGAGGGCCAGGTGATGGACTTGCAGTTCGAGGACCGAGTCGACATAACAACGCAGGCCTACCTGGAGATGGTGAGGCGCAAGACGGGCGCCCTATTTGCGGCTGCCCTCTCCCTGGGGGCCATCTGCGCCACCCCAGACACCCAGGTCTGGGAGGCCATGGGCAGGGCAGGGCGCCAGCTGGGGGTGGCCTTCCAGATCAAGGACGATGTCCTCGGTATCTGGGGCGACCCCTCCCGCACGGGGAAGCCCGCCGGCGCCGATATCCGACGCCGCAAGAAGAGCCTCCCCATCGTCTACGCCCTGGAGACGGAGGGCCCGCAGCGTGAGACGGTGGTGGCCGCATACACCATCCCCACCGTGGACGAGGAGATGGTGCAACGGGTGATGCAGGCTCTGGAGGAGGTGGAAGCGCGCCAACGCTCTTTGACCCTGGCCCATGAACTATTGCAGGAGGCCATGGACACCTTGTCCTCCCTGCCTCTGGCCCCAGGGCCGCGACAGGAGCTGGAGGCCGTGGTCTCCTTCTTGGTGGAGAGGGAATACTAGCGTGAGGAGGGCGCACATATGGCCGGCCAACCTTTGGGGCTCACGCTGAAGCTCACCTTCTACCTTATCAAGCAGAAGATAAAAGGTCGCAAATACTTCCCCCTCACCATGATCCTGGAGCCCTTGGAGGCCTGTAACCTCACCTGCACCGGGTGCGGACGCATCCGCGAGTACGCCGATGTCTTGGACCGCTACATGAGCGTGGAGGAGGCCCTGCGGGCCGTGGAGGAGTGCGACGCCCCGGTGGTGTCTATAGCGGGCGGGGAGCCCCTCATGCACCCTCAGATCGGGGAGATAGTGCAGGGCATCATTAAGCAAAAGCGCTACGTGTATCTTTGCACCAACACCCTGCTTTACAAGCGGGCCTTCAAGGTCATCCCCCCGTCCAAGTATTTCGCCTTCGTGGTCCATCTGGACGGCCTGCGGCCAACCCACGACCGCGCGGTAGAGCGCAAGGGCGTCTACGATGTGGCCATCCGCATGATCTGGGAGGCTCGTAAGAGGGGCTACCGGGTGTGCACCAACACCACCCTTTACAACGGCACCGACCCTGAGGAGTACCACCACCTCTTCCAGATGCTCAACGAGATGGGTGTGGAGGGGATGATGGTATCTCCGGGCTTCGCCTATAAGGAGGTGGCCCACCACCCTATATTCATGCAGAGACAGGAGGCCCAGACCTTCTTCCGCCGTATCTTCGAGGGGTGCAAGCGGGGCATTCGCTTCTACAACAACCCCCTTTACCGCGACTTCCTTCAGGGCAAGCGCCTCTATGAGTGCAGCCAATGGACCACCCCCACGTATACAGTGCTGGGGTGGCGCAAGCCCTGCTACCTCATCGCCGATGGCCACGCCCAGAGCTTCCAGGAGCTCATGACCACTGTGGAGTGGCACAAGTACGGCTGGGGCAAGGACCCGCGCTGTGAGACGTGTATGATGCACTGCGGCTTCGAGGGGTCGGCCATCCTGCGGGCCATGTCCCACCCCAGGGAGATGTTGGAGCTGGCCTGGCGCTCTTTGCGCGGCGCGTGAGGTCATGGTGGTGGTCTTCGCCCCCTTGGCATGGGAGGCCTGGGCCATCGCCAGCCTGTTACAGGGGCGGGAGAGGCGGGTCCAAAAGGGGTTACACCTGGTGCAGGGCTGGCTGGCGGGACGAGAGGTGATGGTGTGTCGCGTGGGTATGGGGAACAGGGAGGCCACCGCTGCCGGGCAGGTGCTGCGGGCGTACCTGCCGCAGGCGGCGTTGGCCATGGGCCTGGGCGGGGCCACGGTGGAGGGGCTTGGTCGCGGCCATATCTTCTTGGCCACGGCCATCGCCCTGTGGGATGGGGAGCGTGAGCCCCTGCCTACCACGCCTTGGCTGGTGGAGATGGCCCAGCAGGCGGCCCAGCGGGCGGGCCTGCCCTGCACCACCGGCCCCTCCTGCACGGTGCGGGCGGTGATGGCCCGCCCGGCGGACAAGGAGGAGGTGGCCCGTCGCCTCGGCGCCGCCCTGGTGCAGATGGAGGATTACTGGCTGGCCCAGGAGGCGATAGCACGTGGGCTGCCTTTCCTGGCCATCAGAGCGGTGGCGGACGCCCTGCACGACCACCTGCCGGTGACCGACCAAGGGAGGTGGCGCCTCTCCTCTCTGGCAGGCCGTCCAGGGGCGGCCCTGCCCCTGATGGTGGGGGTGGCGCGTGCCCTTCTGCGGTTGCGGCGTATGGCTCTTGCCCTTTTCCAGATCTGGAGGTGAACTGTGTGGCCCGTTCTTCCCCCAGGCGAGGCAGGGCGTCTGCGGGATGCCCTAGCGCAGGCCATAGGCCGGTCCGTGGACTACTTTTTGCGCACCCAACACCCTGATGGCTACTGGTGGGGGGAGCTGGAGAGCAACGTCACCATGGCAGCTGAGTACCTTATGCTCACCCACTTCCTGGGGGTAGGGGAGGAGGGCCGGTGGCGGAAGGTGGTCAACTATCTGCGCCGCCAGGCCAGGCCCGATGGCACCTGGGCCATCTATTACGGCGGCCCCCCCGACCTCAACGCCACCGTGGAGTCCTATTTTGCCATGAAGTTGGCGGGCGTCTCGGCGGAGGATCCCCTCTTGCAGAAGGCCCGCGCCTTTATCCTCTCGCAAGGAGGGGTCCCCAGGACCAGGGTGTTCACTAAACTGTGGCTGGCCCTCTTCGGCCAGTGGGACTGGGCCGCCCTACCGGCCATGCCCCCCGAGTTCATGTTCCTGCCCAGCTGGTTCCCCATCAACCTCTATGAGTTCGCGTCTTGGGCACGGGCCACCGTGGTGCCCATCCTCATCATCTGGGCCAAGCGGCCTGTGTGTGCGGTGCCTGAGCAGGCTCGCCTGGACGAGCTCTTCCCAGGGCCTAAGGAGAAGTTTATGCGCCCCATCCCCAGGCCCCAGCCGGCTCTGTCTTGGCGGGGCTTCTTCTGGGCGGTGGACCGGCTCCTCCACGGCTACGAGGCGGTGGCGCTGCCATGGTTGCGGCGAGCGGCCATAAGGGAGGCCGAGAAGTGGATCCTGGCGCGACAGGAGGCCGATGGTGCCTGGGGAGGCATCCAGCCACCCTGGATCTACTCCCTCATCGCCCTCAAGCTCCTGGGATACCCTCTGGACCATCCGGTGATGAAGCGAGGGCTGGAGGCCTTCGAAGGAGCGTACCGGGTGGAGGACGAGGAGGTATATGCGCCTCAGGCCTGCATCTCGCCGGTGTGGGATACGGCCCTGGCCATGATAGGCCTTTTGGACGCCGGCCTGCCCCCTGACCACGAGGCCCTGGTGCGGGCGGCGCGCTGGCTCCTCAAGGAACAGGTCCTCACTGGCGGCGACTGGCAGGTGAAGGTGAAGGGGGTGGAGCCAGGGGGCTGGTCCTTCGAGTTCGACAACGACGTCTATCCCGATGTGGACGACACGGCGGAGGTGATGATGGCCCTCCACCGCACCCGTCTGCCGGAGAGGGAGCGCAAGGCCTGGGCTCTGGCGAGGGGGCTGCGGTGGGTCCTGGGCATGCAGAGCAGCGATGGAGGGTGGGGCGCCTTCGATAAGGACAACACCAGGCGCATCATCACCCACATGCCCTTCTGCGATTTCGGGGAGGTGCTGGACTACCCCACGGAGGATGTCACCGCCCATGTGGTGGAAATGCTGGGGCTCCTGGGCTACGATCCCTCCTTCCCCCCGGTGGCCCGTGCCCTACGCTTCTTGCGGCGTCGGCAGGAGGCCGATGGGCCCTGGTGGGGACGGTGGGGTGTCAACTACATCTATGGGACGGGGGCGGTCTTGCCCGCCCTGAGGGCCATCGGCGAGGACATGGGCCGCCCGTATGTGCGGCGGGCGGTGCGGTGGCTCCTAGAGCACCAGAACCCCGACGGTGGATGGGGGGAGTCCTGTGCCAGCTATGATGACCCCGCTCTTAAGGGCAGAGGCGAGAGCACGGCCTCCCAGACGGCCTGGGCCCTCATGGCTTTGGTGGCTGCTGCGCCTGAGGGGGCCGACGCCCTGGTGGGAGAGGCTTTGGTGCGCGGGGCACGCTATCTGGTGGAGACCCAGCGGGAAGATGGGACCTGGGAAGAGCCCTATTTCACTGGCACAGGCTTCCCCAGCGACTTCTACATAAACTACCACCTGTATCGCAACTACTGGCCCCTCATGGCCCTGGGGCGTATCCAGTCCCTGCTGCGGGATACGCCTTAGAGGGGCCACGGGGCTGCGAGGGCGCTGGGCCTCACCCCGCCTGCTCTAGGCGTTGGCGGATGAGCTCCTTTATCTCCCGCACTCGCTTCAAGTCGGGGTAGATTCCGCCCTCGGCCTTCCTGTCGAACACCTTCTCCCCGCCCAGATAGACCTCCAGGCGTCCTCCCCCCACAGGGATGAGGGTCACCGGAGCCTGCATCCCGAACTCGTGCCAGATCTCGGTCGCCATCCAGGCGGCCAGGGGCAGGTACCCTCAAGGCACGCAATACTTGATCTCCACAGAGAGCTTGCCCTGGAAGCGATCCTCTAAGCTCATGCCTACCTCCTCAGTCTATTCCCAGGGCTTCCTTGGCCTCCTCCGACATCTTATCGGGCGTCCAGGGTGGGTCGAAGGTGAACTCCACGTCCACATACTTGACCCCCGGCAAGGAGCCCACGGCTTCCTCTATCTGTTCCACTATGACGGGGCCGATGGGGCAGCCAGGATATGTAAGGGTCATGAGGATGTAGACGACGCCGTTCTCCTTCACCTGGATATCGTATACGAGGCCCAGGTCTACGATGTTGACGGGGATTTCGGGGTCGTATACATCCCTAAGGGCCTCCCGCACTAGCTCTGGCGTGACCATATCATTGCCTCCTTGGCCCTATTTTAGCATGCGGGCACGCGGAGGGCACTGCATGCTTGCAAGGAGGCCGTGTCGTAACCTGGATGGGAGGGTATGAAGGAGGCGCTCTTCTTCTGGGCGGCGGCGCAAGGGGCGGCCTTGGCCTTTCTGCCCGTAACCTTCCTCCTCTTCCCCCGCCTCCCTGATAGGGGATATAGCCTGGCCAAGCCCCTGGGCCTGCTGACCCTGGCCTACGTGGGATGGATTGCTGGTGTGGTGGGGCTAGCGCCTAACGGTCGGGGGCTCTTCCTGATGGCCCTCGTACTGCTGGCAGCTGTGGGCGTGGCCGTGGCGGTGGCCCGCTGGGAGCAATGGCGGGCCTGGTGGCGCATGTGGTGGCCCTATGTCCTGTGGATAGAGTCCCTTTTCCTTGTCACCTACCTGGCGGCCGTGTTCCTGCATTCCTTCGTGCCCGAGATCATCTGGGGCGAGAAACCCTTCGAGCTGGCCTTCCTCAACAGCGTGGTCCGCTCCTCCAGCTTCCCGCCGCCGGACCCTTGGCTCAGTGGCTACTCTATCAATTATTACTACTTCGGCTACGTCCAGGCAGGGGCCCTTACGCATCTGACGGGTCTGCCCACGAGCATCACCTTCGGTCTGATGCTCTGCATGGTGGCGGCCATGGCGGCCTGTGCTGCCTTCGGCCTGGCCTACAACCTGACGCTTCTCCTGGGCCGTGGCGAGGGCCAGTGGCGGGCCTTAGGAGCTGGGGTGATCTCGGTGGTGCTGCTACTGGTGGTGAGCAACCTGGCCGGCCTTTTCGAGCTGCTAGCCCGCCACGGCATCGGCAACAGTGCCTTCTACGCCTGGGTGGGCATCTACGGTCTGGAGCCCTACAACTGCACCCTGAACCCTAGCGCGTGTCGCGCCTGGTATCCCACGGCCTTTTGGTGGTGGTGGAAGGCCACTCGAATGGGATCTCCCTGGGACGTGCAGGAATTCCCCTTCTTCAGCTTCCAGTTTGGCGACCTGCATCCGCATGTCCTGGCCCTGCCCCTGACGCTGGTGGCCTTAGGGCTGGCCCTAGACCTCTACCTAGAGGCGCGGGAAGGGCATGTCTTACTCCGCTGGCGGCGAGAGCCATGGCAGCCCGTGGTGGGGGCTATGGTGCTAGGGGGGCTGGGCTTCACCGACCTTTGGGCCCTCCCCACCTTCGGCGTCCTGGTGGTGGGGGCGATGGCCCTGGGGGCCATCCAGGGCAGGCGAGAGGGGGGCTTCTGGGACGCCCTCGGGGCGGCATCTGCCCTGGCTTTGGGGGCGCTGCTGTTGTATGCCCCCTTCTATGTAACGCTGCAGACGCCCGCCTCGGGCATCGCCCCCAATCAGGCATGGGAGCGGTTGGTGCGAGGCTACCCTCCTATCGACTCCGTGGTGACCAGGCCTGTGCATTTCCTCATCTTTTGGCTCCCCTCCCTCTGGCTGCCTCTGTGGTGGACGGCCACCATCGCCTTGGGGCGACGATGGGGGAGGCTGGAGGTAGGGTTTGGGGTGGCGGCGTGGGCGGTCCCCCTTATGGCCTGGGCTGCTTCCGTCCTGGCCCTGAGCGGGCTGGGCCACGTGTCCCCACGGCCCGAGGGATTCCTGGGGGAGGTAAAGCTGAGGTGGGAAAATCTCAACTGGCTCACCATGCTCATGTTGGTGGCCTTCTTGACCATGGCGGGGGCAGGTTTGGCCCGCACCTTGCGTGGGAGGGACGATGAGCGCGCCCTTCCCATGGCCTTGGCCCTGGTGGCCCTCCTCCTGCTGCTGGGTGGGGAGACGTTCTTCATTCGGGATCCGGTGGGCTTTCGCTACAACACCGTTTTCCGGTTCTGGTACCACACGTGGACCATCATGGCGGTAGTGGGCGGGATCGGGGCCGCTGCTCTGTGGAAGAAAGGCTCTTCAGCCTGGCTTTCCCCACCCCTGCGATGGGCATGGCAAGGCGTCACGTTGGCCATCATGGGGGCGGCCTTCATCTATCCCCTTACGGTGACCTTGGAGCGCACCGAGGCCTTCCGCCGCTCAGGGGGCGGCCTGGATGGCCTCGCTTTCGTGGCCCGCCACGCCCCCGACGAATACGCCGCCGTCATGTGGTTCCGCCAGCATGTGCGAGGTTCGCCAGTGGTCCTAGAGGCGTTCGGGGAAGACTATACCGACTTCGCCCGCATATCGTCCCGCACCGGCCTGGTCACAGTGCTGGGCTGGGAAGGGCACGAATGGCAATGGCGCCCCGATCCTTCACCCATCGTGGGGCGGGCGCGGGACATCGAGACCATCTACACCACCCTCGATGTGGAGGAGGCTCTGCGCCTCCTCCATAAATACGATGTGCGCTATGTGGTGGTGGGCCCCTTGGAGCGGCAGAGGTATGTAGAGGAAGCTCCCCTCCCCTTATGGCCGCAGCGGGAACAGGCCCTGGCCAAGTTCGACGGCTTCCTAGAGGTGGCCTTCAGGACGAACCGCCTGACCATCTATAAGGTGCCACATGGCCCCAGCCTTATCTATCCCTAGGTGCTTTTGAGGTGGCGACCTAGGAACTCGAGGCACCTCTGCCAGGCGTCGCGGGCGGCCTCCGGGCGATAGGAAGGTCGGGCCTGGTTCATAAAGGCATGGCCGGCACCTGGATATATGTGGAACTCATGGGGCTTGTTGTGCCTGGTCAAGGCGGCATCCAGGCGGGCCACGTCCTCAGGGCTGGGGTTGGTGTCCTCGGCGCCGAAAAGCCCCAGCACGGGGCAGTTTATCTGGGGGGTGAGGTCGAGGGGTGAGGGCCCTTCCCCCCAAGGGACGGCGATATTGCCGCCATAGAAGTCCACGCAAGCGCGGAAGGTGGGGTTGAGGGCAGCCATCATGTAGGCGATGCGTCCCCCCATGCAGAAGCCGATGATGCCTATCCGCTCTGGGGATACCTCGCGGAGGGAACGCAGGTGGTCCAAGGCGGCATTGATATCTTGGGCGATCTCCGTGTCCCTCAGGCGCCCCATACGGGTGATGGGGTCGTCCTTCGCCTGCTCCTCCGTCTGCCGATGGTAGAGGTCAGGAGCGATGGCCACATACCCCTCCAGAGCTAGGCGCTCGCATATGTCCTGGATGAAGGCGTCCACCCCTGGGGCGTGCATGACCACCACCACGCCAGGGAAGGGCCCAGCGCCTACAGGGGTGTGGATGTGGCACCACATGGGGCTTCCTTCCACCATCACCTGCTCCCAGATGACCGGCATGCCTCCCATCCCTCCTGCAGGGTGACCATGGCCATTATGATCCCTGCCACGGCGATGGGCAACGCATTGACCGCTCACGCCGTTTGTCTTACCTTGACGTTTAAGAGAGCCTGAGACGAGGTGAGGCATGAAACGCGTCGCTGCGGGCATATATCAGATGGTGACCCCTTTCCCTGAGTTCCAGCGCGGCGAGGCTTACCGGATGCGACACGAGCTGGAGTTGAGCCCCCGTCCCCTCAAGGCCCTGCCATATGTCCTCCCCTACCTGGTGGTGAGCAAGGGCGAGGCCATGCTGGTGGACTGCGGTTGGAACACTGAGGATGCCTATGCTGCCCTGGCGGAACAGCTGAAGGAACTGGGCCTAGGGGTGGGCGATATCCAGAACTTGGTGCTCACCCACAGCCACCCCGACCACTGTGGCATGGCTGGGCGGCTGCGGGCGGAGGCTGGCTGTCATGTTTGGATGCATGAGGTGGAGGCTCAGTTCATGCGGAGTCGTTATGTGGCTCCTGAGGAGCTGCTAGAGCGGCTGCGTGCCTGGCTCCTACGTCACGGCGTGCCCTTTACACAGGAGGAGGAGCTAGAGCGGAGCTCCATGCCTATGCGCTTCTTCGTGGCGCCTGTGGAACACCCCGACGTCGCCCTGCGGGGCGGCGAGACCATAGAAGTGGGGGACTTCGTCTTCCAGGTGATCTGGACGCCCGGGCATTCCCCAGGTCACGTCTGCTTATATGAGCCCAACCACCGCCTGCTCCTTAGCGGTGACCACATCCTGCCCGTCATCACCCCCAATGTGAGCCTCCACCCCGAGCAGCTGGACGACCCCTTGGCCAATTATCTGCACAGCCTGGAGAGGGTGGCCTCCCTGCAGGTGGACAGGCTCCTGCCCGCCCACGAGTGGGATGTGGACTGGTTCCAACGGCGCATACAGGAGCTTTGGGATCACCACCGGGAGCGGTTGGACGAGATGCTAGAGGCTGTAGGGCATGAAGGGCCCGTCACCGCCTACGAGGTGGCCCGCCGCATAAAATGGACCACGGGCCCCTACGATGACCTAACGCCTTGGATGAAGCGGGCCGCCCTTGGGGAGACGCTGGCCCACCTGCGCTATCTGGTGGGCCAGGGTCGCCTCAAGGAGATAGAGATGGACGGCCGCGTCTACTTCCTGGCCGCCTAGGGTCCCTTGGTAAGGGGTGGGTGCCCCCTCCCTCTCCTGCCCTCACCGGAACCTGGGGAGCACCTTGGTGGCGAACAGCTCCAGGCTGCGCATGACTTTGTGGTGAGGGATGAGGCCGTTGTAGATCCAGGCGAAGAGCCAAGTGATGGGCGTGCTCTGGAGCAGATGCTCCAACTGGCGGCTGACGGTGTCTGGGCTTCCGACCAAGATGAGGGAACGGTCCAGCATCTCTTGAGGGGTGAGGGGAGAGGTGCGCCCCGGCTCCGCCAGCACCCGGTCGAACCCAAAGGGGGCAAACCACATCAACGCCACGAAGGCAGGGCCCTGTAGCCAGAGCTGGAGGGCCTCCTCATCGGTGTCGGCCACCACCAGGTCGCGCAGGACGCCCAGCCCCTCCCCCTCGGCCAGACGACGCCCGTGGTGATAGGCCTCTTCTCGGTAGACCTGGTATAGGTGGTTCTGGAGCTGGAGGTGCATGGGGGGAAGGATGGCGGTGATGCCCTCCCGCGCGCACCAGCGGATGGTGGTCTCGCTGGAGGCAAAGGGCTGGAAGATGGGGGGATGGGGCTTCTGATAGGGCTTGGGCACCACGCCGATGCGCCGCACGAACCCTTCCTCATCCACGCCCGCACCCCAGCGTCGGGTGGCCTCCAAAGGCCAAGGGGTGCCCTCGGGAGGGATGCGCCAGAACTTGCCCCGAAACTCCATCAGGTCCTGTGTCCAGGCCATCTTGATGATCTGATAACACTCTTCAAAGGCCTCCCGGTTGGCCTGATCGGCCTGGTCGTGCTGGCCGGGCAGGACACCGTGCACCTGATGGTAGTGCTGGGCCATGGTGTCCACCCACCTGCGCTGGTAGCCGCGGGCGAACCCCACGTCCAGCCGGCCCTTGGTCATGTGGTCCACCATGGCCAGGTCCTCCGCCACCTGCAGTGGGTTGTGCGCTGGCAGCACGATGCCCAATTGCCCCACCCTAATCCGTTGGGTGTGCAGGGCCACGAACAGGTCCAGCAGGATGGGGTTCTGCGAGATCTCGAACCCCTCGATGTGGAAGTGGTGCTCGGTAAAGGAGATGGAGTCATATCCCAGCTGGTCTGCCAATTGCGCCTGTTCCTTGAGCTCCTCCAGCATCTGCTGGTAGAGGTCATTGCGCAGGCCGGCCAATCCCTTCTCTATCTCTTCACGGGGGCCGATGCTGGGCAGGTAGAACAGACTTACCTTCATGGCCGCCCTCCTTCGCCCTTGTGTGGGAATCATTATAGCTTGCCTCAATAGTGCAGAGATATCATCCAGGGCATCCATTCCTCCTTGGCCGTTACGTTGCCGTCCCTATGTATGGAGATGGGGACAGGGCGAAGTGGGCGATGGTATACTACTTATTATGGGGAATAGGGAGCTCCCTGAAAGGAGAGACGTGAGGGAAGACGTCGAGAAGAGGCCAAGACGCCGCATGAAAGGGGAGGAGCGGTACCGTCAGCTCCTCCAGATCGCCACCCGTGAGTTCGCTCACCACGGGTATGGCAAGGTGGGTACCTCTGACATCGCTCGCCGGGCCGATGTGGCTGAGCCCACCATCTATCGCCACTTCGAGAGCAAATACGAGCTGTTCGTGACCACAGCTCGTCAAGCGGCCCAGGAGGTGCTGGGGGGCTGGCGGCAGGCGGCTGAGGGGGCGCCCTCGGCAGCGGCGGCCCTCAAGGCTGTGGCCCGTGCCTTCCTGGAGGACTTGGAGCGGCGGCCAGAGCTGCTCTTCATGTTCAGGAGGGCGGTGGAGGAGTCCGACGACCCCGATATCCGTGAGCTAGCCAGCAAGCACCTGAGGGAGGCCCACTCCCTCCTGGCCCAGCTTCTGCAACAGGCCCGCCGTGAAGGGGCCGTGACCTCGGAGGCCGATGCCGAGACGGTGGCCTGGGCCCTCGTGGGCCTGGGGGAGCTGGCCATCACGGCCCAGATGCTCAGCGTGTGGGACGCGGCCATGCGGCAGCGTCTCCAGGAGGCGTGGCGGGCCCTTACGGGCCTCACCGGATGAGGCAGCCCCCCTGCATCCTCTGGGACCTGGATGGGGTGCTGGTGGACAGCACCCGTTACCACTACGAGGCCTTCCGCATGCTCCTGGAGGAGCTGGGGCGGAGCCTGGACGAGGAGACGTTCCGCACCCAGCTCCTGGGCCTGCGCAACGACGCCATCTTGACGCGGTTGCTGGGCCCCCTGCCCCAGGAGGAGATGGCGAGGCTCGCCCACCGCAAGGAGGAATCGTTCAGGCGGCTCATCGCCGGCCGCGTGCGCCCTCTGCCGGGCGCTGTAGAACTGGTGAAGGAGGCCCAGGCCCTAGGCATCCCCCAAGCCATTGTGTCCTCCACCCCTAAGGCCAACATCGAGACCATTCTCATCTCGCTGGGCATCAGGGAGGCCTTCGCACGCCTGGTGGGGGAAGAGGATGTGACGAGAGGGAAGCCCGACCCCGAAGGCTTTCTCTTGGCCGCCTCCCTACTGGGGTGCGCGCCGACTTCCTGCATAGTAGTGGAGGATGCCCCAGAGGGAGTGGAGGCGGCAAGGCGGGCGGGCATGTGGTGTTTGGCGGTGGCTACCACCCGCCCCCCGCATCTGCTGGGGGAGGCCCACCTGGTGGTGCCCTCCCTGGCCCATCCCGCGGCTAGGGCCTTTCTCCTCCTAGGGGAAGGCCGTAAAGGACCTTAGCTCCAGCGGCCGATGGCCACCCCCGCCACTAGCGCCAGGCCAAACAAGAGGTGAAGCTGGGCTGTCAACAGGTCTAGCCACGTAAACGCCACCCGCGCCGGCCTGAAGGCGATGCGCACGTTGCGCCAGGCATAGGGGAGGGTGGCCAGCACCATGAGGCACCACGGCGACAGCCAGCCGGCCGCCACGAAGGCCGCAGTGGCCCCGTACGCCCCCGCCACCAGCAACAGATAGTAGAGGCTGGACCCCCGCGGCCCCAGCAGCCCGGCCACAGTGGTATACCCGGCCTTTCTGTCCTCTAGGATGTCCCGGAAATTGTTGCCATGCAGGATACCGATGGTCAAAAGTCCCGCTGGCACCGCCAGCACTCCGGCCCGCCAGGAGAGCTCTTGTGCCTGCACAAAGTATGCGCCCATGGCCATGAGAGGGCCGAAGGCCAAAAATACGGCCACATCGCCCAAGGCCCGATACTTGAGGCCGAGAGGAGGGGCGGTGTAGAACAGCCCCAGCAACACGCCGGCCAGGCCAAACCCCAACACCGGCAATCCCCGCAACCCCGCAAGGGCAATGCCCAAGGCACAGCCTAGGCCCAACAGAAGGAGGCCCCAAAGGAGATGCTCTGTCACCCCCATCAGGCCGTCCACCAGGACGCGGCTAGAGCCCAGCACGCGCCACGTGTCGGCACCTCGGCGGTAGTCGAAGTTATCGCTGAGGACATTTACCCCAGCATGGAGGAGGAGGGCCGCTGCCAGGGTGAGGCCCAGCCATCCCCAGGAGAAAGTAGGGGCGAGAAGGGCTCCCAGGAGCACAGGCACCAACGTCACTGTGAAAGCGAAGGGGCGCGTCGCTTGCCAGAGGACCTTCCACCAGGGTATCCCGAAGGGCAGGTCCGTCTGGAAGACGCGGAGCACCTCATCGGTAACTTCCACCTCGGCGCGGGGCTTCCAGTCGCCTGTGTAGTCGGACACATATATGCGAGTGGGGCGGATGCGAAAGACCTCCACCCCGGGGAAGGACTTGGCGAAGGGGACCAGCTCGAAGGCGTTGCGGAAGATGATGTGCCGCTCCGGCCGCTCCTCGATGGGCCCCAGCCGCTCGGCTATGCCCTCGCCCTGGATAAAGCGGTCAGGCACCCCATGCTCGATGACGAAGAAGACGCGGGGGTTGGCCACCACATTGCGGTAATTACGGCCTTGCTCCAGGGCCACATAGAGGTAGCCGTCCTTCACACCATAATAGACCTTGCCCGCCCACACCTGGCCTTCGCCTGAACTGACCAGTGTGAGGGTCTTGTGGTCGCGCAACACCTTCCAGGCGGCACGTAGGGCCTCGGACACCATCGCACCCATGGATATCCCTCCCTCGGCCATTATAACTTTGCGCCAGTAGACACCGCTAACCACGTTGTGAACCCCGCGCTCCTCCCCGCTTGCACATCGCCGACTGCAGTAACAAGCTTCGTCCCCGGGCATCTATAAGACGGGGGCCCGAATACTGGGCCCTTGGAAGGTATGAGGAGGAAAGGGCAGCCGCCCATGATGGGCGTTATTAGCAGGGGCGAGGCGTCGGTGGAACGCGGCCACCAACCCGATGGTGGTCGCTTCCCCCTGCTCAGGCAGCTGGTGTATGGGCATGGGCTGCGGCGGCTGGAGTATCGGCAGGCGGCGGCGCGACTCACTGGCCTGCCCGCCCTGGACCGGGAGCCCGAGGCCCTCGCCTCGCCCCAGGTGAGGGCGTTGGTGGAGAGGGTGGGCCCCCAGCGGTGCCTGGCCCATCTCTTCGTCCCCTTGGAGGAAGGGGAGGACTATGTGAAGGCCTTGGTGGCCGACCCTACTAGCGCCAGCACCGAAGAGGCCCTCCGCCAAGCCTTCGGCCCCAAGAGACAGGACAAGGTAGTGGGCACCGACCTGGACGTGGCCCGGCTCGTCACCGCCCTGGAGAGGGACCGCCTCCTCCGCTATGCCGTCGAGTCCCTGGACAGGGTGGCGCCGGATATGTCGGCGCGTATGGTTCTCAGGGGGCCACAGCGGGCGGTTCTGGCCGCCCTATTGCTGGGGATGGTGGCTGCAGCGGTGGTCTGGCCCCATTTTGTGGGGGTGGCCATCATCTTGGCCCTGAATGCCGTCTTTTTGGCCTTGGGAGGTGGTGTCCTCATCTTAGTCCTGGCTGGCATTCACTATAGGCTCACCAAAGCCAGGGAGGCATGGCGGCCGCCGTCGGGACGTAGGGACTGGCCCATTTACACTGTGCTAGTGCCCATGTACCGAGAGCCGCCCCATGTGGTCCGTCAGCTGGTGCATAACCTCTCGCGTTTGGACTACCCCAAGGACAGGTTAGACGTCATCCTGCTCCTGGAGGACGATGACGAGGTGACGGTGCGCTCCTGCAAGGAGGTGCAGCCGCCGGGGTTTATGCGCATCGTCACCGTGCCACCATCCTGGCCCAGGACCAAGCCCAAGGCCCTCAACTGGGGCCTCCTCTTCGCCCAAGGCGAGTACCTCACGGTATACGATGCCGAGGATGCCCCTGAGCCCGACCAGCTGAAGCGGGCCGTCCTACACTTCGAGCGTACTGGGGAGGAGGTGGCATGCGTGCAGGCGGCCCTCAACTTCTACAACGCCAGACACAACCTCCTGACCCGCCTCTTCGCCCTGGAATACTCTATGTGGTTCGACAACGTCATCCCGGGGCTGAGGCACCTGGGGATGGCCTTCCCCCTGGGTGGCACCAGCAACCACTTGCGGACCGCGGCCCTGCGGGCGGTGGGGGGATGGGACCCCTTCAACGTTACGGAAGACGCCGACCTGGGTTTTCGTCTTCAGCGCATGGGTTACCGCGCCGAGTTCTTGCCTTCCACCACCTATGAGGAGGCCTCCAGCCGGCCTTGGCAGTGGCTTAAGCAACGCTCCCGCTGGGTGAAGGGCTATATGATGACCTGGCTGGTGCATGCCCGCCATCCGTTGCGCCTTCTGCGGGAGGTGGGCCCGCGGCCCTTCCTCTCCTTCAACATCCTGATAGGGGGATCCTCCCTGGCCTTCCTGGCCTATATCCCTCTATATCTACTGACCTTTACGTCCCTTCTACTGCCGCAGCTTACGGACGTCCTGTACCCGGGATGGGCCCGCCTGGGCATGATAGCGGTATGGGCAACGGGCATCTTTGCTGCCATCTTAGCAAGCGCGTTAGGCATCGTCATACGGCGGTGGTGGTGGCTCCTTCCCTTTGCCATCCTCATGCCCCTTTACTGGGTACTACACTCCTGCGCCGCCTGGTGGGCCCTGTACGAGCTGGTTTTCCGGCCCCATTATTGGCAACGCACCCCCCACGGGCTGGCCATCCCCGAGCAGGCCTTCCAGGAGCGGTAGGCGGAGAGCAGCGGGCCTTAGATTGGGGATCTTTTCGGTGCGTTGGAGCTGTGGGCTGGGCCCTCTAGGAGTGCGGCGATGTTGGCCCAGTGGGCAAGGGCTGGGGGCGCCCCAGGGCGTACCCCTGGGCGTGGTCGACACCTAACTTCCTGAGCACCTCCAGGGTGGGGCCATCTTCCTCCACCTGTTCGGCCACCGTCTCCAGGCCCAGGCGCTGGGCCGCGTTGACCACTACCTCGACTAATGCCTGACCAATAGCACTGGCCTTCACCCCTCGTACCAAGGAGCCGTCGATCTTGATGACCGCGAAGGGCAGGTGGGCCAGACGGAACAGGGAGGAGTAGCCAGAGCCGAAATCATCTAAGGCGAAGCGACACCCTGCCTGAACAAGGTCCTCCATGGCCCGACTCATCACCTCCAGATTGGTGGAGGCGGTGGTCTCCGTCACCTCCAACACAATAGTCTGGGGGTCGACCCTGTGGCCCTGTAGAAGGCCCTTGATCCAGAGGGCCAGGGACTCGTCGGCCAGGGTGATGGGCGAGACATTGATGTGAAGGGAGAAGGCGCCGGAGGCCCCGAGGTATTGCCTGAGCAGATGATAGGAGACGATGGCCTGCTCTATGACCCAACGGTCGATATCCCTTATCATCCCCGATGCCTCGGCGATGGGAAGGAAGTGTTCCGGTGTGAGGACCCTCTCTCCGTCCCGCAGGCGCAGGAGCACCTCGCAGCCCGTGACGTGCCTGCTGGCCAGGTGGACGATGGGCTGCCAGTACAGGAGGAAGCGCGCTTCCCTTAAAGCTGCCTGCAGGCGCCGCACGGCAGCCGGCCCCCCATGCCAACCGATGCCACCGGCGCCGAAGTGATGATAACGGTTGCCGCCGGCGGTCTTGGCCTGGGACATGGCCACATCGGCCTTGGCTAGCAGCTCCTCAACTGTGGTGCCATCCGTCGGGCAGGTGGCGATGCCTATGCTGGCGCCCATGGCCTTGGGCAGCGTCTTCATGTTGGGCAGGGCGGCCAGGATGCGGCGGGCCACCGCCTCGGCCTGCTGGGCTGTGGCCGTGGGGATGAAGATGCCCAGCTCGTCGCCCCCAAGCCTACCTACCAGCTCTATGTTCCCCACCTGCTCCTTTACCAGGGCCGCTACCTGCGTGAGGGCGTTATCCCCCCAATGGTGGCCTAGGACGTCGTTGATGCTCCTGAAGTTGTCCAGGTCTATGACGAGGAGGGAACAGGGCTGTCCATGGCGGAGGCAGCGAGCCATCTCCTCCCGCATCTCTGCCAGGAAACGGTGACGATTAAGCAGGCTGGTGAGGGGGTCGTAGTTGGTCAAATAGGCCAGCTCCTCCCTGCGGGACAGCAAGGGCTGGAGCACAGTGGCCATAACGGTCAAGGAAAGGGCCGAGGCGCCCAAGGCGGCCACAGCGAGGGCAAGGGGTTCCGAGAGGGCAGCGCTCAGGAGGCGAGCCAGGGCCATATTCACCCCTATCCCAAGGGCCACCGGCACCAGGAAGGGCCACCTCACATGGGGCCCCATGCGACTGCTGTGGGAGCCGCGGGCCCTTCGTGCCCGCCTCCCCTGGTCTGGAGGCTCAGGCGTCCAAAAAAGGCCGCCTACGGACATCCTATCCTTAGGACGCTTCCGGGCGGCCCAAGGTTACAGGCTAGCCCTTATAGGTCAGCACGCGTCCCCAGATACTCTTGGTGCCCCACAGGCCGGAGCGGATGGCCTCTAGCTGCACGATCTGGCTGTGGTCTACGAACAGGTTCACCTCTGGCCCGTAGTTCTTGATGTACCAGATGAAGACCTCAGGCTCGGCGGCCTCGAACATGAGCTTCTCCAGTCCCAGGGCGTTGATGAGCTTGGCCACCACGTCGGTCCGCCAGGTCTTGACGTTCTCGGTGATCCCCTCCGACTCGATCATGATCATGTAGGCGCCGGCCTCTAGGAAGGTTCTGGCCTGGCGGATGGCCCATTCCACGTCGCGGGTCCCCTCGGCGGCCAGCTCCTCGGCGGCGGTGGCCCCACCAGCCCCGAACTGGATGCCCACCTCCGGCTTAGCCTTGAGCCCTGCCTTTTGCACCTTCTCCACCAACCGCAGCCAATCATCGGTGGGGATAGTGATGAAGCCGGTGGAGATCTCGATGATGTCGAAACCCACGTCCCGGCATTCCTGGATATACTTGTCCACCAGGTCAGGGCCCCAGGAGAGGACCCGCTCGATGAAGCCACCTGTGGAGACCAGGACGTTGTGCCGGTGGCAGAGGTCGATGATCTTGCGCAAGGTCTCACGGGGGTAAAGGGTGAAGGAGCCGCCAGCGAACTTGATGCTATCGATGTAGTCCCCCATGGTATCCAGGAGGTCCTCCAGGTAGCGGGGGCCGAAGGGGGTGTAGTAGGCAGCCCGGATCTCGGTGACGCCCCGGGTGCGGGGCTTGGGCTGCCGCTGGTTACGGGGGATGAAGGCGAAGCCCACGTCTTGCATGGTCTATCCCTCCTTTCCTACCCGGCCCAACAGATGGGCGAGGTCGCGCGTTTTTACGTTCTCCAGGTTGTCCACACACGATACGATCTCCCGCTGCAAGGAGGCGTCAGCGTAAGGGGAGGCGAGGCGGCGGAGCTTCTCCACAACCCTCTCCCAGGACATGGGGCGGGTGTGGAAGCCTTCGTAGTCCCGCTTCTCCGTCTCCAGGACACGCCCGTCCCTGAGGAAGACGCGCAGGCGAGCGGGCATCTCCTGGGGGAAGCGGGCGGAGAACTCGTCGTTGGGGCGCACATGGACCTTGCGCAGAAGGGTCTGGACGTCATCCCTGAGGATGCGTTCTGGTTCGTACTGGGCAGGTCCCACATCTCCGTCCAGCAGGGCCACCGCCAGCATATAGGGGAGGCTGTGGTCGGCCTCCTCCTTGGTGCGCACCAGGTGCTTGTCCCCCTCCTCGCCGCCACCGATGATCATGAAGGCTACCTGGAAGGTCTCCAGTTCTATGCGTTCCACGTCTTCGGGGCGGAAGCGGTGCTGGGCCTGCAGCTCCAACAGCCCTTCGATGGCCGATTGGGAGTGGATCTCGGCGTTGTACTTTTTGATGATGGTCTTGCGCACCATCTCCAGGTCCTCTTGGGCCCAGTCGATATGGAAGCGGCCGGCGATGGCGTCCATGAACCCCTTGTTGCCCTCAAAGACCTCCAAGGGGCCGGTGATGCCCCTACGGGCGAGGAAGGCGCCATGGGTGGCCACAAAGGCGGTGTGGGGGTAGGCCAGCCCCTTCCAGTGAGAGAGGCGGCCCGTGCGGGTGACCCGCAGGGCGTTGTTGGGGGTGGCGGCCAGGGCGATGGCATGGGCGGTGCGCTCCACGTCCAGGCCCAGGGCCTTGGCGACCCCCGCGCCACAGGCGTAGGCTCCCTGGGTGGTGTGGTCGAACCCCTTGTGCCGTACGGGGGCCACCTCCGACAGACGACACTGCACCTGGTAGGCCACAGCCAGGGCCGTCAGGAGGTCGCGGCCGCTCCTGTCGGCGTATTCGCAGGCAGCTAACACGGCCCCCAGGTTGTCGCTGGGATGACATGTCTCGCCAGGGGCCAGGAAGGAGTCGTTGTAGTCCAGGTAGCGCACAAGAGCCCCGTTGTAGAAGGCAGCCCGGTCGGGAGGGGCCTTGCCACCGCCGATAAGGGTGCAGAGGGGCGCCCCTCCCATCTCCTCCAGGTGCTGGCGGATGAGGACGATGGGCTCCCCCTCCAGGGCGCCTATAGCACACGCCAGGGAGTCGAGGATGCGGACCTTTAGCTCGCGGCGGGCCTCGGGCGATATCTGCTCATAGTCGGCTCGCACCACAAATCGCGCCAGCTCCTCCACCAGGGCCATGACCTACCTCCCGAATGGATGTCGGCTCCGACATGCGCCCCGGCGGTGGCGGGGGCGCATGTCCGTGAGGGTCACGGGTGGACGCAGAAGGCGCCCGCGGCCCCCCTACAGTCCTAATGTAGCCCCAGGGGCCTTGGGTGTCCAGACGAGACGCGGGCCTAGCGCTGCATCCTCGCTATGAACTCGTCCATGGGGATGGCAGCCAAGGTCTGGATCTTCACCGAGCCACGGGAGGCCATCTCCGCCGAGGCCCTAGCCACCGTTTCGTTGTCAGGGGCCTCGACGATGTTGACGAAATCGTAGGGGCCCAGGACGGCGTATTGGGCCACCACCTTAAGGCCGAACTGTCTCTCCAGCTCCTGGTTTACCTCCTTGACACGCGCCGGGTTCTCCTTGATGGTCTTGGCCCCCTCTTCGGTGAGGGTGCTGAGCATGATGTACACCGGCATGACCGCACCTCCCTCCGACTTGCCCGTCCATTATAGCACTGGGGAGGGGCCTAGCGGGCTGCTGCCCGGCGCAGCCGGTCCATGATGGCCAGCCCCAGCCCCTTCTCCTCCACCGCCTCGGCGATGACGACGTCGCATCCTAAGCGGTCCATCTCTCGCAGGATGTGGAAGAGCTCCCGCGCGTACTGGGGGAGGCCGTTGGTCATAACCCTCACGTGGCATCCCGCTGGCAGGGCGATGGGGCGGGTAGCGATGACCCCCACCCGCTTCCCCTGGGCCGTAAAGCGGCGCGCCGCGGCCTCCAACTCTGGACCGGGGACGACCATGACCTGCGCCCTGGGGGCGTAGTGGCGATGACGGGTGCCTGGGGACCGGGCTGCCTCCTCCCCCCGCCCGAGGCGAATGGGATGCCCCAACACTGCCTCCAGCGCCTCCTTGGCGACCCCGCCGGGGCGCAGAAGCAAAGGCTCCTCGCCGGTGAGGTCGAGGACGGTGGACTCCACGCCTATGGGGCAGGGCCCGCCGTCCACCACCACGTCCACATCTGGGCCCAGGTCCTCCAGCACGTGCTCGGCGCGGGTGGGGCTGGGCCCTCCAGAGCGGTTGGCGGAGGGGGCGGCCACCGGCACCCCCGCCGCCCGGATGATGGCCAGGGCAACAGGGTGGGAGGGCATGCGCACCGCCACCGTGTCCAGACCAGCGGTGGTGACGTCTGGCACGGCGGGGGAACGTGGCAATACCAGCGTGAGGGGGCCTGGCCAGAAGCGGGCCATGAGCAGGAGGGCAGCCTTTGGCACCTCCCTGGCCACCACCTCCACATCCGCCGGGTAGCCCACGTGGACGATGACAGGGTTGTCAGGGGGGCGCCCTTTCACCAGAAAGACCCTGGCCACGGCCTCCGCCTTCAGAGCGTGGGCCCCCAGCCCATAGACCGTCTCCGTAGGGAAGGCCACGAGCAGGCCCTCCCGTAGCGCCCGCCCCGCCTCCTCAACCACCTCCCGCTGGGGCCGCAGAGGGTCCACCTTTAGCACCCTGGGGGATGGTCTTCCATCATCCGTCCTTCCCATGACCATGGGTGGGGCCAGGGTTGACAGGCTGGGCAGCCTGCGCCCGCTCCCGCATCTCCGCCACCGCGGATAGGACGATGGCTGTGCCCACGATGACGGCGATGACGCCCAGGGAGATGAGGGTAGGTATCTTGTAGAACTCGCTGGCTGCCATCTTCCCCCCCACGTAGATGAGAACCACCGCCAGGCCATAATGGAGATAGCGGAACTGGCGCAGGACGCCAGAGATAAGGAAATAGAGGGCTCGCAGACCCAAGATGGCGGCCACGTTGCTGGTCCAAACGATGAAAGGCTCGCGAGTGATGGCCAGCACCGCTGGCACCGAGTCCACGGCAAACATGATGTCGGTGGTCTCCACCACCACCAGCACCGCCAGCATAGGGGTGGCCATGAGGCGTCCGGCTCTCCGCACGAAGAAGGCTTGGCCTTCGTACGTCTCCGTCATAGGGATGAAGCGTCGCACCACCCTGAGGATGGGGTTGTGCTCGGGCAGGACCTCCTCCTCACCTTTAAAGGCCAAGCGCAGGCCGGTGACCACCAGGATGGCCCCGAAGACGTAGACCACCCAGTGGAAGGCCTTCAGGAGGCTCACCCCGGCGGCGATGAAGAGCCCGCGCATCACAATGGCCCCCACCACCCCCCAGAAGAGGACGCGATGCTGATAGCGGGGGGGCAGGGCGAAGTAGCCGAAGACAACCATCCAGACAAAGACGTTGTCCAGACTGAGGGATTTCTCTATCAGGTAGGCCGTAAAGTACTCCAGACCTGCCTGGCCTCCCCGCTCCCACCACACGAACAATCCAAAGAGCACACCGGCAGCGATCCATACCAGGCTCCAGGCTGCGGCCTCCCGAGCACGCACTTCGTGGGCCTCACGGTGGAACACCTGGAGGTCCAGTAGAAGCATGAAGATGACGCCGACGGTGAAGGCCGCCCAGGCCCAGATGGGATACTCCATCTTCTAGTCCCTTAGTCCATGGTAGCAGGAGATGGCCCCTCCTCGTAGGGTGCCCGCCACGGCACAGGACGTCGGCGCCAGTGGCGCAGGGCCGAGTCGATGGTCATGGCCGTATAGAGGGCGGCGGCGAGAGGCAAGGTGGGGGCCCAGAGGGGCGATAGCTGGTACCATTTGAGCATGGGGACGTAGGTGGCGCTCATGATGGCCCAGGCGGCGGCCGCGGTTGCCGCTCCCCACCATTCTTCTCGCCACAGCCCCAGCAGGAGGGCCCCCGGGGGGCCCAGATAGATCCAGGCCATCCCTAGCACTGTCAGGGCCAGGATGATGGGCGAGTGGCGGAGCTGCTCATAGGCGCTGCGGGCCACCATCCTCCATACCCCAGGGAGGCCACCATAACGCCTAAGGCTGCGATGGTCGGGGGAGTGCCCAAGCCACAGGCGCCCCCCTCCCGCTCTCCCCTGGTCCTTCAGCAGACGGGCCAGCGCGCAATCGTCGATGAGGGCTGAGGCTATGGCCTGCAGGCCGCCCGCCTTGGCCAGGGCCTCCCGCCGCACCAGCATGCACCCTCCAGCGGCCGCCGCCGTCCGCCTTCGGGGGTCCGCTACCCAACGGAAGGGATAGAGCTTGGCGAAGAAATAGACGAAGGGAGGCACCAGCAGGGCCTCCCATAGCCCCTCCCGACGCAGACGCACCATCACCGAGGCTAGGTCCAGGTCCAGCCTTAGGGCCAGGTCTACGAGCCTGCGCAGGCCATGGGGAGGGTGGGCGATGTCGGCGTCGGTGAACAGCACGAAGGGGAAGTGGAGGGGGGCAGCGGCAAGCCCTTGGGCCATGGCCCACACCTTGCCTGCCCATCCATGAGGGGTGGGGCCCCCGGTTACCACCTTTAGGCGATGGGCCATGCCCATGCCATAGGCCACCTCAAGGGCCACCCGGCCTGTGCCGTCCACGCTATTGTCGTCCACCAGCACTATATGGAAGGGGCCTGGGTAGTCCTGGGCCAGCAGGGTGGGGAGGGTGGCGGGCAGGATGGAGGCCTCGTTGCGGGCCGGGACCACGGCCACCACTGCTGGCCACGTCTCCCTAGCGGAGGGGGATGGCAGCTGGGGCTCCACAGCCCAGAAGCGCCCCCGAAAGGCGGCCAGCGCTGCCCAGGTCACTAGCGCCCCCAGGCTCAACATCTCCAGCCAGTGTCCGCCCATTACGCCCACCATCTTACCGCCTGTGGCCATGTCCGGGCCCCCAAGCTACCATGAAAGGGAGTTCGGTATCTTTTATTTGAGCGTCCCATCGCCGTGTCGTCCGCCAAATCCCGAAGAGTGCTCAGCATCCGTGACCTCTCCGTCGGGGGGATAGCGCTGGCAGCGGCGAGGCACCCCCGGCCTGTCCTTCTGGGGTGGGGGATACTGGTAGCCGTAAGCGTGGTACTGGTCCTTCTGGTCCTCCCTGGATCGTTGAGCCCGGTGGTGAGGTTCTTGACGCCGGTGGAGTCCCAGCGTGCCGACGATGTCCTGGAGGCGGTGCGAGGCCCTCTGAGGGCGCAGGAGGCCGTGGTGGTCTCCTCCCCCATCTACTCGGTGGACGAGGCGGCTTTCCGAGAGCAGGTAGGAGCGTTGCAAAGGGCAGCCCTAGGCCTGGGCCCACAGGCTGTGGAATCGGTCCTTACCTATTACGACACGGGCCTGGACGCCCTCCGGTCGCCTGATGGTAGGGCCACGGTAATGGTGGTGGTCTTGACCCAGCGCCCAGAGCAGGCGGCCCGCTCCACCATAGGGGTGCTGAGGCGAGCCCTGGCCGAGGCCAGCCAGGAGGGGTTCCAGGTGCTCATGGCGGGGGAGGCCAGCCTGGTGCACGACCTGGACGCCTTGGCTGAGCGGGACCTGCGGCGGGCGGAGTTAGTAGGAGTGCCGATGGCCACAGTGGTCCTGCTCCTGGTCTTCGGCTCCTTAGCGGCTGCCGCTTTGCCTTTGGCCATGGCCGGGGTGGCCATCGTCATGGCCTTGGGCATCGTGGCAGTGGTGGGGAGGGCTGTGGACGCGCCTGTGTTCACCATCAACATCGTGGTCACCATGGGCCTGGCGGTGGGCATCGATTACGCCTTATTCGTCCTCTCGCGATATCGCGAGGAGCGCCGGTCCGGGGTGGCGGCTGAGAGGGCCGTGGAAGTGGTATGCGCCACGGCGGTGCGGGCTATCTTCTTCAGCGGGCTGGTGGTGGTTCTCTCCCTGATTGGGGTGATGTTGGTTCCCTTCAACGTGTTCGTAGGGCTGGCCTTGGGGGCGGCATCTGCCGTATTGGTGGCCATTTTGGCCTGCCTGACCCTTCTGCCAGCCATTTTGTCCGTCCTGAAGGACAGGACATCGTTCTTGTCCCTCCCCGTGCCCCGGGCCGTGGAGACGGCGCTGCGGGGAATGTGGTGGAGCCGTATCGTCCTAAGGCGTCCGGCCTTTTCGGCGGCGGTGGGGCTGGCGATACTCCTTCCCATGGCAGCCATGGCCCTAGAGATGGAGACAGGCGTCTCGGGCTACAAGACGTTGCCCAATGAGCTCCCCGCCAAGAAGGGGTTTCTGGCTTTGGAGGAGCGGTTCTCCTATGGCCTGGCATCTCCCGTGGAGGTAGTGGTGAAAGGGGACTTGGCCGCCCCTTCAGTCCAAAAGGGCATCGAGGCCCTTAAAGAGGCCCTTGCATCCCACCCCGACTTCGCCTCTCCCGTCTTGGTGCAGCCGTTCCTGGAAAAGGCGGTGACGGTGGTCACGGCCCCCGTGAGAGGCGACCCCGTGAGCGCCGAGGCCCAGGCGGCGGTCAGGCGCTTGCGGGAGCTAGTTCGCCAGACCTTCCAAGGAGCTCCCGTGGAGGCGATGGTGACAGGAGAGGCCGCCCGCATGCTGGACTACGTGGAGATGACCCGCTCCTATGCTCCCCTGACCTACGGCCTAGTCCTCGGCTTGAGCGCGGTGCTCCTCATGGTGGCCTTCCGTTCCGTGGTGTTGCCTTTTGTGGCCGTGGTCTTGAACCTCTTCTCTGTAGGGGCTGCCTACGGGCTCATTGCCCTAGTGTTCCAAAGGGGATGGGGCCAGATGGTGGGCCTGCCGCAGACTGAGGCTGTGGAGGTATGGATCCCGCTTTTTCTGTTCGCCTTGGTCTTCGGCCTCTCCATGGACTATCAGGTCTTTCTGCTGAGCCGAGTGCGGGAGCACTACGGGCGGACAAGAGACGCCGCGGAAGCGGTGGCCCGCGGTCTGGAGGCCACCGGCAGCGTCATCACCGGTGCTGCCCTCATCATGGTGGCCGTCTTCGCCGTGATGGGGGCGGGAGAGCTGACGGACCTGCGCCAGGCGGGCCTGGGGCTGGCCTTCGCCATATTCGTCGATGCCACCGTAGTGCGGCTGGTGCTCCTCCCTTCCATCCTGAGGCTGATGGGGCAGCGCGTGTGGTATTTGCCCCCCTTCCTGCGGTGGCTGCCACGCTTTCCCCTTGGGCATGAGGGCTGAAGACGGGAAACGCCCGCCCTCTCTCCGTCATCCTCCCGTGGGATGGCGGGGTGGCGACGGAGCCTAAGGGAGACGAAAGGTGCCCTGGCCTTGGCCACCGCGCTGGTGGCCACAGGGGTCATGCTTGCCCTACTCCTGGGTCGGGTGGCCCAAGGGGTCCAGGCCCAGAGCGCCCCGTGGTCTCCTTCGCAGGGGGCAGCAGCAACCGGTAGCCCTCTTCCATCGCGCCCGGCTCCGGCTGCGCCCACCCCCGCCGCCCGAAAGCCCCCAGCCGCGACGGTGCTCCCCACACCAACCCCGCAGGTCCTGGCCGGGCGGAGGGTCATGGTATCGCCCGAGGCCCCATCCGCCGATGACCCCAGGGCTGTGGTGCGAGCGGCAAGGGCAGGGCGGCCCCTGGCCCATCGCCCTGTGAGCGTGTGGCAGGAGCCGTCGCCTGTCCCACAGGAGGAGTGGCAGGGGCTGGGGACGCCTGTGCCTGGGCGGTGGCGCGTATCGTGCGGGTACCGGTGCAACCTGCACACGGGCGTCCATACCTTTGCCCTCGATCTGGTGCGCATGGACGCCCCCACCGCTGGCACCCCCGTCTTCTCCCCTGTGGAGGGAGAGGTGGTGGCCATGTCAGTGGGCACGGTAGCCGATTGCCCCACCGGCACTGTGAGGGGCGCCCAGGCGGGGGCCACCCTCGTCATCCGCTTCTGGCAGGGGGAGAGGGAGATGCGCCTGCGGCTCATCCATCTGGACCCTGATACGGTGCCCATGCCCTTGCGGCAGCCGGGAGCGCACGTCTCCGTGGGCACCTATGTGGGGTCCCTGGCCTTCATCGCCCCCGGATGCGCCCATCTGCACCTGGCCCTTACCACCGTGGAGGGGACGCTGGAGCGACCGATGCCCCTCACCATCGGAGGGCGTCACCTGCCTGACTGCCTGGGGGTGGACTGCTGGAAAGGGCTGGAGCTCTCCTGGCCGTAAACGGTGGCTGCCCAGTGGTCATCCACCATGACGAGGAGAGGAGGTGGGAGCAGACGGTACGGCGCAGGTGCTTTCAAGGCAAGGGCAGATCCCATGATTCCTGATGGTAGGAGGTGTGAGGATGCGCAAGCGAATATTGAGGGGACTTTGGAGGCTGGCGAAGGACGAGAGGGGCATAACGGGCCTTGAGACGGCCATCATCCTCATCGCCTTCGTCATCGTGGCCTCTGTGTTCGCCTTCGTGGTCCTCTCCACGGGGCTGTTCAGCGCCGAACGGGGCAAGGAGACGGTGTTCGCCGGCCTGCAGAAGGCCCAGGCCAACCTGGAGCTCCATGGCTCGGTGGTGGTCACCTCCAGTGGTGGCACGCCCGACAATATCACCTTCCAGCTAGCCCTGGCTGCGGGCGGTGCCCCCATCAACCTAGACCCAGCAGCTACGACTAATACTGTAGTGATGAACTACATCGACCAGGACGCCCGGGAGGCTGCTATTCCTTACACGGTCACCTGGATATTGGGTGATGGTGATAGCCTGCTGGAGCCTGGGGAGCTGGCCGAGATCAGCATCGCCCTGCCTACCCCTGGCGGTAACAACCTGAGCGCCAACGAGCATTTCACCATCGAGGTCATCGCCACCAACGGCGGCACCATGCTCATCGCGCGCACCATGCCAGCGGGCATCGACCCGGTGATGGATCTGCACTAATGGCTTAGGGGGTGCTCCAGGGTGTAGGGGCACCCCCAGCCTTGGGGGGTGTGCTATGGACGGCGAGGCCAAGATGCGGGAGCTGGAGGAGGAGCTGAAGCTCCTAAAGGCGGAGGTCAAAAGCGTCCTGCTGGACCTACGTGAGGTGATGCTGGCCAGGGCCAACCCCCTCGTGCATGGCCTCCCGTCGCAGGAGGCGGAGGATGGGGAGGTGGGCGAGGTGAGGCAGAACGGGGGGTCGGAGGTGGCGTCCTCCGTCCCCCCCACCCCCCACACACCTTCCACCCCCCACAAGAAGGAGGGGGATGAGCTTCATCAGGAGTCCACGGGAGCCCCGGTCCATCAGGGGTCTATGGTAGGCCCTGCCCATCACGCCTCCTGGGACGGCGGCGTCGGAGGGGATATAGTGGCCTGGGTGCTGAAGGCCATGCAACAGCTGGGCCCCCAAAGGGTGGAGCACCTGCTGGCCATGTATAGGCTTCTCAAGCCCCTCCCGCCCAACGTGGAGAGGGCCCTGGCCCATCTGCAAGAGCTGGTGCGGTCCTCCCCTGAGGCGATGCCCTCCTGGCTCGTGGCCTTGAGGGAGCTGGACCAGCTGGCCAGTCCGTCATGAGGAGGGGAGCATGGACAAGGTGCTCATCACCGTCCTCCTGGTGGTGGCAAGCCTCCTTGCCTCCTCCATCGTGGTGAACACGGTGCTCCCCTCGGTCCAGAGGGCAGGAGGGGATGTGGCGGCCGTAAGCGCCCGCGTCAGCGACCGCATCCGCAGCGATGTACGGATTGTGGAAACGGCGGCCGTCTCCGGTGGCACTGAGGTACAGATATGGGCCAAGAACGTGGGGGCTGTCACCATCGCCAACCCCGACCGGCTGGACGTCTTCTTCGGCCCGGTGGGCGATTTCCAGCGCATCCCCCCCTGCGCCCAGACGGGGGGCCAGCCCACGTGCTGGGAGGCGGCCATCGAGAACGACACCAAGTGGACCCCCTACGCCACAGCTCGCATCACCATCCGCACCGCCTCCCCCTTGCAGGCGGGCAATGACTACGTGGTCACCGTTGTGCTGCCCACAGGGGTCATCGCCAGCACCGTCTTCTCCTTATGAGGGGATGGACCCATGGAACAGAGCCTGCCGGCCCTCGTCCTAGCGGTGGTCATGGTGGTGGGAAGCCTTATGATGGCTGGGGTCACCACTGGTGCGCTGGACACCCTCGAGGGGGCATGGCGGCAGATGGTGACATCGGCCGAGGAGCGAGTGGGGACCCGCCTCTCCCCCCTGAGCACTGAACTGAGCCCCGATGGTCGCCTCTTGCGTGTCCATCTGCGCAATGAGGGGCGGGTGGTGCTGGGGGACCCCCGCCTCATGGACGTCATCATCACCTACCGCGACGCCAATGGCCAGGTGCACACCTTTTGGCTCCCTTACGCCGATGGTCCCCTCGCGGACAACACCTGGACGGTGGAGGCCATCGGTGGCGACAGGCGCAACCCGGGGCTTTTGGACCCAGGGGAGGTGATGGCCATGGCTGTGCAGGTGAACCCGCCGGTGGACGGTGCCAACCCTCTCCGCTGGCTGGTGCTGGTGACCGCCAGTGGCCTTTCGTACGTCGTCTACTTCTGAGGTGGTGGTCATGGAGGTAGCCCTGGAAGAGAGGGAGGAAGAGGAGGAGGAGGGGACGCCCCTTATCAGCACGGGCGTCCTGGAGATGGACAAGCGCCTTGGGGGTGGTCTTCCCCCATCCTCCCTCACCCTGATCGAGGGGGACCCGGACGCTGGAAAGAGCGTCTTCGCCCTGCAACTGGCCTTCGGCGCCCTGCGGGCCGGCTTCCGGGCCGCCATCTTCCTGGCCGAGGCCACCCCGCGGGAGGTGCTGGAGATGATGGACAGCTTCGGCATGCCCATGAGCGACTACTACATCCTAGGGCGGGCGGCCCTCTTCCCCGCCGACCTAAGGGTGGACCGCCGCGGGGCCCAGGAGATCATGGACCGTTTCCTGGACTATGTGCGCCGTTGCTCCCGATACCAGCTCTTCGTCATTGACTCCATCACCCCTCTCGTCTTCAGGTTCGACGAGTGGCATGTCCTGAGCTTCCTGGCCAAGTGCAAGGAGGCAGCGGACATGGGGCGCACCCTCATCCTTACCCTCCACTCCTATGCCATCAACGAGTCCCTGCGGCTGCGTGCCAACTCCATCGTCGATGCCCACCTGCGGCTACGCATCGAGGAGCTGGGCAAGCAGCTGGTGCGCACCATGGAGGTGGTGAAGGTGCGGGGGGCAGTGCGCACCGTGGACAACACCGTCAGCTTCACCGTGGAGCCGGGGGTGGGCATAAAGGGGGTGCCGGTGTCCCGCACCAGGGCCTAGAGGAGGGTGGACGTGCCTGTAGTGCGCCTGCCGTTCCCCCTCCAGGAGGTGGGGCCCCACGAGGGGTGCCCCATCTGTCAGGCCCTTCCTCAGGAGCTACGAGAGGAGGCCATGGCCCATCCCCACCTCTTTCGGTACGTGCACTCGCTGCCCGTAAACGAGATAGGGGTACCCCAATTCTATCGCAAACTGGAGCGCAAGCTGGGGGAAGCGGGGCTGCCCAACATCATCTATCCGGTGGGCAACGCCACCTTCGCCCATGTCCTGGCCGATCCCCAGGATGCCCGCAACTATTACATCCCTGTGGAGCCCGTCCTTTCGGGCGAGGAGCTGCGCCCCGTCTTGGAGGCGGTGGAAGACAGGCTAGTGGAGGAGGTCACCAAATTCCCACAGCCCACCACCGCCGAGGAGCGAAGGCAGCTGCTGGAGGAGGCCCTCAAGCGGGTGGTATCCGTCAACGGCGCCCGCGCCCCCAAAGACCCGCAAGCCCTGAGGAAGGCCAAGAAGGTCCCTGTATCGCCTGCCCAGCTGGAGGCCGTGCGCTATTTGCTCTTGCGGGACAAGGTAGGGCTAGGAGTCCTGGAGCCCATGATCCTGGATCCCTACATCGAAGACGTGAGCTGCAGCGGTCTGGGGCCCATCTTCATCGAGCACAAGGTGTTCAAGGCCCTCAAATCGGCCATCGTCTTCGAGGAGGAGGAGGACCTGGACACCTTCCTGCGAAGGCTATCGGAGCGGATAGGGAAGCCCGTCACCCACCGCCGGCCCATCGTGGACGCCACTCTGCCCGATGGCTCTCGCATCAACATCGTCTACGGCTCCGAGGTGTCCAAGCGGGGGAGCAACTTCACCATCCGCAAGTTCGCTGCCACCCCCATGAGCGTTTTGGACCTGGTGGAGGGTGGTAGCCTGGACTACCGCATGTTGGCGTACCTCTCCATCGTCATTGAAGAGGGGATGAACCTGTTCGTCTCCGGGGAGACGGCTTCGGGCAAGACCACCCTCCTCAACGCCATCACCACCTTCATCCCTCCCGAGGCCAAGATCGTCACCATCGAGGACACGCCGGAGCTGCAGGTGCCCCATCCCAATTGGACGCGGGAGGTGGTGAGGGGCAGCAGCGAGGATGGGGCGGCGGTGACCATGTTCGACCTCCTCAAGGCCGCTCTGCGCCAGCGCCCCAACGCCATTCTGGTGGGCGAGATCCGCGGCGAGGAGGGGAACATCGCCTTCCAGGCCATGCAGACGGGCCACCAGGTAATGGCTACCTTCCATGCCGCCACCGTGGAGAAACTCATCCAGCGCATCACCGCTGCCCCCATCAACGTGCCCAAAACGTATGTGGACAACCTCAACGTGGTGGTCATTACCAGCGCCGTGCGTCTGCGCACAGGCAAGCTAGCCCGCAGGGTATTGTCCATAAGCGAGATCTTCGGCTACGACTCGGTGACCGACTCCTTCGCCTTCGCTGAGGCCTTCCGTTGGGACCCGGTGCAGGATCGATTTGAGTTCTTGGGCTACATGAACAGCTACCTGCTGGAGCACAAGATCGCCGTCCGGCGCGGCATCCCGGCCAACAAGCGCCGTGAGATGTACCTGGAACTAGAGCGGCGGGCCAAGGTGCTGCAGGAGCTACATCGTTCGGGGGTGAAGGACTTCCATGACCTTTACCAAGTCCTTGCCAAGGCCAGGCGTCAGGGCCTCTTCTAAGGGCCAGGCGCTGCCCAGCGCCCGCGGGCTCTTGTTCGATGTCAGTGCCTATCGTTATGACTTGGTCTCCCTGTTCACTCACCTGGCAGCCCTGGCCACAGCCCACGTGGACCGCGCCCATCTATTCCACACGGCCCACAGCTTGGGGTATCGCCCCTCCCCCTTCTTCGGGCGCGTCCTCTCCCTGGTGCGGGGGCTGGGGTATGACTTCGCCCACGCCTGTCAGCGGGTGGCCCACATGGCCCAAGAGGAGATCATGCACAACATCCTTCTGCGGCTGGGCAACTCCATGGCCTCCGGCGAGGCGGAAGGGGCGTTTTTGCGGCGGGAGCTGCGCGTCCTCATGCAGGACTATGTGAACGAGTTCGAAAGGGACTTGGAGTCCCTGCGCAAGTGGACCGATGCCTTTGTGGCCCTGGAGGCAGCGGCCATAATGATCCTGCTGGTGGCCATCGTCTCCAACCTCATCTACCAGTTGGGCCCTGCCTTTCTGCTCATCACCGAAGTGGGGGTGCTGGCTGTGGGCGTCCTGGGGCTGTGGCTTATCCGGCGTGTGTCCCCCTTCGACCCCATGATCTATCATGGCGCCCAGGGCTCGCGCGAGGTGAGGTGGCTCAGGCTTTTGGGGAGGACGTTGGCGCCGGGAGCGCTGGTGTTGGGCCTGCTGACATATGTCATGACTGGCAAAATAGGGCCCGCTCTACTTGCCTCTGCCCTTCTTCTGGCCCCCTTGGGGCTGTACGTGTTCCTTCTGGAGCAGAGGGTCAACAGCCGCGACCGGGACATCGCTGACTTCGTAAGGGCTCTGGGAGGGGTGACAGCCGCCCGTGGCGGCACCATAGCCGACAGCCTCCGCCATATGGACCGCAAGTCTATAGGCTCGCTGGAGCCCCAACTGAAGCGTCTGCTGCAACGGCTGGACGCAGGGTTAGACAGTATGCGCGCCTGGGCCTACTTCATGGCCGAGACCGGCACCGAGCTGGTGCGGCGGGTGGTGAGTGCCTTCTGGGACGCCATGCGCATGGGTGGTGAGCCAGAGGCCTCGGGCAACATAGCTGCAGACCTAGGGTTACAGGTCTACCTCCTGCGGGCCCGCAGGAGGCTGGTATCCTCCACCTTCAACTTCGTCATCGTGCCCTTGCACGGCGTTTTGGTAGGCCTTCTCCTCTTCATCAACGAGATCGTAGGCGCCTTCAACGCAGGGCTGTTGCGCGCTCAGGAGATACTGGCAGGGGCCAGCGTCAGCTCCTTCTCCCCCCAGGAGCTGGGGATTCCGGTAGGACTGACCTTCCATAGCGTGGACACCCAACACGTGATGGCCTCCGTCACCTGGGTGGCCTTGGCCCTCACATGCATCAACACCCTGGCCGCCCAGATGGTGGCTGGGGGATCCCACTATAAGTTAGCCCTCTTCGGGGCCCTCAACATGGGAGCTACAGGGTTGGCCCTGGTGGCTATCCCGCCTCTAGCCGCCAGGATGTTCGGGTCTATGGGTCTGGGCTCCTTCTAGGGAGGAGGTGATGACAGTGCGTGCAGTGCTTTCGGGGGTGCGGACGGCTGTAGGTGTGATAGCGCTTATGGTAGCGCCGGCTGGGCTTATATGGGCTATGGCACCCCTCGTGGGGTGGGAGGTGAAGGGGGAGGAGGCCTCCTCCTTGCTACCCCTGCCCAACATGGCCCTAGTGGTGGCCCGGCCACGCCCGGCCCACCAGGTGGGGCCAGGGTGGAGGGTGCTGACCAAGGACGGCCTGTTTCAAGTGCTCATGGTGCAGAGGGCACAGGATGATGTGCTCCTCTTGGCCCAGCGGGAGTCGGATGGGGCAGCCCTTTCTATGGTCCCTGACGAGGAGGTCCTCAAGGCGGAGGTGGTGGTGCCTTATATGGGCTACGGCCTCGTCCCCGCTTGGTGGGGGCGAGCCCTCTTGCTGGCCCCTGGGGTGTGGGTTTTCCTACTACTGGTGCGCCCTGAGGCGTGGCGTCGTGGGAGGAGGTCGGTCGCCCCAGAGCTGGCGACCTCGCAGGCGCCGGTGGCGCCCCTGACAGCGGAGACCACGGCACATGACCCTGGCGTCATCAATGAGGGGTCCGAGGCGTGGCCGGTGGATACGGCCGCGCAAGATGGGCCAGAGGAGAGGGTGATGCAGAATGGGGAGGAGGAGGGTGATGGGGCAGCGGCCCCAGCCCCTGGGGAGGAGGTGGGGCTGGACGGCGCCCTGCTGGACATCTTTCGCCGCGTCAGCCAGGAGGTGCGGGAGCGCACCCTGGCTGCCGAGGTGGAGGATGTAGATATCGCCTCCCTCCTCCAGGAGCTGCGGGATATGCGACGTATCCTGGGCCGCCGGAGTAGCTAAGGGGTGGGTGACACCTCGTCCCTATGGGCCCTCGGCCTGGAAGGGCCAGCGCATGAGCCGCAGCGACGCCTCTATGTTGCGGGCCAGCTTGGCCTCCCAACGGGCCAACCATTCCGGGGGGAGGATAGGGCGGACGCGGAACCACCACAAGGGTTCCCCCTCACGCAGGCGGGCCCTCGCCGTCACGGCTGCCAGAAAGCAGGTGGCATCCCCCAGGTCCAGGGCGTCCATCACCCGGCACTGGGCCCACCCCAGACAGCCGGCCATGACGGGATCGCCGGCCTCTGTCAGAAAGAACTCCAGGTTTCGCATCTTGTCCTCTTGGCGGCCCGATACGAAGCCCAAGGCAGGCACTAGATGGAGCTGGTCATGGGCCAAGAGGCTGACGCTAAAGCGTCCAGAGCGCATCACCATCTGGTGAGTGTAGTTGTGCTTATAGATGACACATAGCAAGCGAGGCCGCTGGGGGACGATAGACGCCCCCAGAACAGAGAGGGAGATATGAGCGTTCACGCGGCCGCCGTAGCTGGCCCCCACCGCCACCAGTGGCGCCCAAAAATAGCTGAAGATGTCCACCGAATCTGCCCGGGCCATCATCTTCAGGTATACTATCCCCGACTTCAGGAGGTGGGAAGCATCATGCAAGAGCCGCGACTGGAGTTCCTTTACGAGATCCAAGTGGACTTGGAGGCGCCACAAGCTGTGGGCCGGAACCCCCACGGGGTGCGCAACATCTTCTACGTGCGCTCAGGGCGTTTCCAGGGCCCGCGCCTCAGGGGTGAGGTGCTGCCTGGGGGTGGGGACTGGTTTCTGGTCCGCCCCGATGACGTTGGGGAGCTGGACGTCCGCATCACCCTGCGGACCGATGATGGGGCCCTTATCTACGTCACCTATCGCGGCCTCCTGCACCCGATGAGCCAGGTGACCGCCGCCCTTGCCGAGGGCCGGGAGCTGCCCAGGGAAGGGTACTATTTCTACATCGCCCCCTTCTTTGAGACCGCCGACGAGCGTTACCAGTGGCTCAATGGCACCGTGGCGGTGGGGGTGGGCTATGCGGTGCCGGGAGGCGTACGCTACCGGGTGTTCGCCTTGGTCTAAGCTTATGCCCCCTTGCAGGAGTAAGAGCTGACGTCCCACCGCCCCCGGGACGCGGCCTTGCTTACCTCCGGTGGGCCTTAGCCTGGGCGTGGACGGGGCGGGGGCTGCCAGCGCGGTGGGTGGGGCTGTCCCACCCTATTGCGCAGGACGCCGATGCCCGATACCTCCAACTCCACCACGTCCCCAGGCTGGAGGAGACGGCCCAGCTCCAGGCCGCATCCCTTGCCCACCGTCCCAGAGCCTATGAGGTCCCCTGGGTGCACCGCCTCGTCCTGGGAGATGTAGGCCACCAGCTCCTCTGGCCGCCACATGATGGTTCCTGAATTGCCCTGGGACCACAGCTCGCCATTGACCCTGGCCACCATCTCCAGGTTCAGCAGGTCTAGCTCGTCCACGGTGGTCATCCAGGGCCCTAGGGCGGTGGCGAAGTCCTTGCCCTTGGCCGGTCCCAGCAGCCCGGCCATCTCCTCCCGCTGCAGGTCTCGGGCGCTGAAGTCGTTAAGGATGGTGACGGCGAAGATGTGCTCCTTGGCCTCGTCCGGGGTGAGGTCTTTGCCCCCCTTGCCGATGATGAACCCCAGCTCCAGCTCGAAGTCCATCTCCTGGGCGCGGGAAGGCCAGGGGACCTCCGCCTCGTGGCCTATGAGGGTGGTGGGGTTCCCTTTGTAATAGATGGGGAGGCGGTAGTAGACATCGGGCACTGGGCCCCAGCGGCCGATGGTGTTGCGCAGGTGCTCCTCGAAGGCCAGGCAGTCCCGCATCACCGGCGGGTCGACGGGTGGCAGCCAGTGTTGCCCCTGGAGGGGAAGGGCGGCATCGGCGTAGGGGCCGGCTAGCAAGCGCTCTACCGCCTCCAGGAAGGGCTCCCCCAGGGCGAGGGCGGCGGCCATACTGCCGGGGAAAAGAGCCCTAGCCAGGCGCCGGGCCGCCTCTGGGGAGGCGCCGCGTCTTTCCAAACGCAGGCGTTCGGCCCGCGCCAGGTCCACCACCAGCCCCTCCTCAGGGAGGACAGCGACAAGACGCGCCTCGTAGCCGTCGGGTCCTGCCAGCAGGATGCGTCCTAACTTCATGTCCTCCCTCCTCTTGGCTTTATTATACGGGCCCGTGCCACCAACCCCTTGGTGGTGGAGAGAGCCCAGGCCAACATGGAGACCAGATGGCCTGGGTTTTGGGCTTCGATGTAAGCTTCTCGCGTCTGGATAGGGGGTGGTGGTCCCAGCTCCCCTCTTGGGGGCCCCTGGGCCCGCCAAGGGTGCTGGTCCAGAACCTGTGGCCCGGGGGATGGGCCGCATCTGATGTTCTGCAGGCGGTGGCGGAGGCCAACTTGCGCGATGCCCGCCTGGCCGGCATGATTACCGCTGCTTATCTGGTGGCCTCTCCCTGGTATGGGGCTGACCTGGCCTTGCGAGAGGCCCGCCGCAGAGCAGGCCACGAATGGCGACATCTCTCAGCTCTCTTTGTGGACGTGGAGACATTGGAGTGGCAAGGCCGGACATATTTCCCATCCCAGGACCAGACCTGGGAGATGTTGGAGGCCTGCGCTGCCACTGGCCTGCCCGTGGGCCTATATACGGGCCGTTGGTTCTGGGTCGGCTACTATGGCGACGATGCCCGTCCCTGGTGGCGTCATTGGCCCCTGTGGAACGCTCTTTACACGCCGGAGCCCCGGACAGGCGATCCGGGTTATGGGCCTTGGCGCTCTCAAGATGTGGTGGGCGTCCAGTTCCAGGGCGGCGTTAACATGGCCGGGGTGGAGGTGGACGTGAACGTGTTCAGGGAAGATTTCTTCCGCGGGGCAAGTAAAGTGCGTGTGCCTTGGCGTTCCCACCAAGGGGTGGAGGAGAAGGAGGTGGGCCTGGAGGAAGCGGTGATGGGCATGGTGCGGGGAGAGGTGCCGCTGCCCTTAGACTGGGGACAGAAGGTGCCCCTCTGGCTGAATGGCACCCCCTGGGTGGAGGGAGACCAGGTGGAGGAGGCCGCGCGCCCCACTGTCCAGGAGGTGTTAGAGGCAGCCTTCTGGTTCCTGCGCCGGGAGCGACCCCGCCTCATACGTCACCTGGAGTCCCTGCAGGGGAGGGATGAGGATGTCCATGGCCACTCGTCTGGCCCTTAAGAGGCTCCTTAAAGGGGCTTTGGCAGCGGCGGTGGCCGCTGCCGTGGCCTACCTCCTGGAACACCAGGCCGAGCTCTCGGAGCTGGTGCCGGTGGCCCTGGTGCCGCTTATCACAGGCCTCCTCTTGGCCCTGGAGAAGTGGCTGAAGGAGCTGGGCGCTAACAGGGAGCCCTGAGGGCAGCGAGCCCCTCTTCACTGGAGCGTCTACGGCCCCCAAAAGAGGCAGCGGCACAAATAAAGTTGGCGGCCCCGACGGGACTCGAACCCGCGATCTCCTCCTTGACAAGGAGGCATGTTGGCCGCTACACCACGGGGCCGCTTGGCCATTTACCATTGTCGTGGTCATGGGTTGGCAAGTCAATATCCCTTGGCCCCGCCCTGGGCTATAATGCCAGGGGGAAGGCCATGGCCCGAAGGAAGCGGCGAAGGATGAGACCTCTCCCCCCCAGGAGGGAGACGGGCGCCTCGGTCGCTACTGCACCGGCCGAGGAGAAGACGCAAGCTGTCCCCACCAGGCGGCGTCGTCCCTTCCGCGATTGTAGCCACGTGCCTGGGGAGATGGCTCAAGTGGCCATCCTCTCGGCGGTGATATTGGCGGGCCTGGTGGTGGCGAGGGTTGTCCTGCGCTAGGAGGGCAAGAGGCGCCCCCGCCCCCTAGCCAGCTCCAGCAGCTCTTGGACGGGCTCCTCGGGCAAGGGTATGTCGCCAGGCTCCCGCTGCTGGGGCCCTCCCAGGCCATGGTAATCGCTCCCTCCCAGGGGTAAGAGTCCGAAGCGGCGGGCCCAGCCTAGCAGCGTCTCTATCTCCTCAGGCCCGTAGTCCTGATAGTACACCTCCATGCCCGTAAGCCCCGCCTCCTTTAAGGGGGGCAGGAGGCTGTCCAGCTGATCCATAAGCTCCCGAGGGTGGGCGAGGACGGTGAGCCCTCCAAACCTTTGCAGCAGCTGGACCACCTCCACAGGGGTGAGCTTTTCCCTCTCTACGTAGGCTGGCCCACGCCGGCCGATGTAGCGCTCGAAGGCCTCGTTGACGCTCTGGACATACCCTGCCTCCACCATGGCCCGGGCGATGTGGGGCCTGCCCACCGCTCCATCGCCGGCGATCTGCAACACCCTCTCCCATGATACGGGCATGCCGAGCTCCGCCAACTTGTCCACCATACGGCGGGCGCGGGTGACGCGGGAGTCGCGCAGGCGGGCCAGCTCCCGCTGAAAAGCCACGTCCTGCCAGTCCATGAAATAGCCCAGGATGTGGACCTCGTTGCCCGGCACATCGGTGCTCATCTCCACGCCTGGGATGAGCAGAAGGTCGGGATAAAAGCGGGAGGCAGCCAAGGCCTCTGGGAGGCCGTCGGTGGTGTCGTGGTCGGTGAGGGCCAGGATCCGCACTCCCCGGCGATAGGCCAAGTCCACGAGCTCCCTGGGGGTGAGGACGCCATCGGAGTAGGTGCTGTGGGTGTGAAGGTCAGCACGGCTGGGCATCACTCCACCTCACAGTCCAGGCGCCGAATGGAGAGGGCGCGGCCAGTGGCGTCTTCCACCTCCACCAGCACGGCGTTGAAGATGGCGGGCCCCTTCTCCTGGGGCGAGAAGCGGGTGGGGAGTTGGGTGAGGAACCGCTCTATGACGGCCTCTGTCTCCATGCCGATGACGCTATCGCGGGCCCCTGTCATCCCCACGTCCGAGACATAAGCGGTGCCTTTGGGGAGGATGCGGGCGTCGGCGGTGGGGACGTGGGTGTGGGTGCCCAGAACGGCGCTGACGCGGCCGTCTAAGTACCAGCCTAGGGCCACCTTCTCGCTGGTGGCCTCGGCATGCACGTCCACGATGATGATGGGGGTGCCTTGCAGCTCCAGCAAAAGGCGGTCGGCGGTGCGGAAGGGGCACTCCACATCGTGGGGCATGAACACCCGCCCCTGCAGGTTGACCACCGCCACTCCGTCGCGGGCCCACACGCCCCGCCCAGGTGCCCCCTGGGGGTAGTTATGGGGCCTCAGGATGGGAAAGTGGCCCTCGTCCAGGGCCTGGTATATCTCCCGGTACTCCCATATGTGGTTGCCCGATGTGATGACGTCCACCCCGGCGGCTAACATCTCTTGGGCGGTGGCCAGGGTGAGCCCCTTGCCACCGGCGGCGTTCTCGCCATTGGCCACCACCAGGTCGATGCCATATTGGCGGCGCAGCTGGGGCAAGAGATGGGCGAGGGTCCTCCGCCCCAGCTTGCCCACCACGTCCCCTATCATGAGGACCTTCAATGCGTCCTCTCCCTCAAAGGCTAGCGGGCGTACTCCACTACCCTCTTCTCACGGATGACCGTCACCTTGATCTGGCCCGGGTACTGCAGCGTCTCCTGTATCTTGCGGCTGAGGTCGCGGGCCAGACGGAAAGCTCCTAGGTCGTCTATCTCCTCGGGCTTGACGATGACCCGGATCTCACGCCCGGCCTGGATGGCGTAGGCCTTCTCCACCCCCGGCAGGGAATAGGCCAGGGCCTCCAGGGCCTCCAGACGTCGCAGATATTGCTCCAGGGACTCGCGACGAGCGCCGGGCCGGCCGCCGCTGAGGGCATCGGCCACGATGGTGATGACGGCCTCCACAGTGCTGGGCTCCACCTCCTCGTGGTGGGCCTCGATGCAGTGGACCACCGCCTCGGGCAGCCCATACTTGCGGGCCATATCCGCCCCGATGCGGGCGTGGGTCCCCTCCATCTCGTGGTCCACGGCCTTGCCGATGTCGTGCAGGAGGCCTCCCAGGCGGGCCACCTGAACATCGGCCCCCAGCTCGTGGGCGATGAGAGCGGCCAGGTGGGCCGTCTCCACGGCGTGTTTGAGCTGGTTCTGGCCGTAGGAGTAGCGGTACTTGAGGCGCCCTAGGAGCTTAATGATCTCGGGATGAAGGCCTGGGCAATTGGCCTCTATGGCCGCCTGCTCGCCTGCCTCCCTGATGGCGGCATCCACCTCCCGCCACGCCCTCTCCACCATCTCCTCAATACGCGCCGGGTGTATGCGCCCGTCGCTCATGAGCTTGGTGAGGGCGATGCGGGCCACCTCCCGCCGCACGGGATCGAAGGAGGAGAGGGTGACCGCGTCAGGGGTATCGTCGATGATGACGTCCACCCCTGTGAGGTGCTCCAGGGTGCGGATGTTGCGCCCCTCTCGCCCGATGATCCTCCCCTTCATGTCCTCCGATGGGAGGGGGACCACCGAAACGGTGGCCTCGGAGACCACATCGGTGGTGAGGCGCTGCATGACACCCACCAGGATCTTACGCGCCCGCTCCTGGGCCTCCTCCTTTATGCGCTGTTCCAGCTCATAGGCGCGGCGGCTGGCCTCCTCCCTCACCTCCTGCTCCACCTGCGCCAAGATGAGCTGTCTGGCCTCGGGGATGCTTAGGCCTGCTATTCGCTCCAGTTCCCGCTGTCGCTCCTCTCCCAGCTTCTGGAGGCGGGCCTTCAGCTCCTCCAGCTGTGCCTCCCGCTGGGCGAGGGCCTGCTCCCTCCGCTCCAGGGCCTCCAGCTTCCGTTCCAGGGTCTCCTCCTTCTGGAGGAGGCGCCTCTCCAGCCGCTGGATCTCGTTGCGTTGCTCCTTAAGCTCCGCCTCCGCCTGGCTCTTGATCTTGACGGCCTCTTCCCGCGCCTCGATGACGATCTCCTTGTAGCGCCTCTCGGCCTCGTTGAGGAGGCGGGCGGCATTGCGCTCGGCAGTGATCATGCGGTTCCTGGTGAGCCAGTATTGGATAACAGCCCCCACAAAGATGCCGCCCACGATGCCGAGAAGGCCAAATAGGGCGATGAACACGCCTTCCGGCATAGCTATCACGCTTCCTTTGCTCTGTCATTTCGGCCCCTATGGGCCCTGTTAAGGTTCTGGCCGACCTGTAATCCATGATACCCCATGACAGGGGGGGAGTCAACGGAGGCCAATCCCCTTCTAGACGAGTTATAGGCAGGGCCTATGGGAGGCCCTCATGCGGGCGCCAGGCGGCCCAGGAAGTAGGCAACGGTAGCCACTCCGGTGCCGATGGCCGTGATCTGCGCCCCTGAGAGGATGGGGTTGCGCCGCACCAGCTTCCCCTTCACTGCCCCCATGACGAAGAGGGTGGCGGCGGCAGTGAGGATGGAGGCTAGTATGGCCAGGCCACTGACCCCCGCCAGGAAGGGGAGCAGGGGTAGGATGCCCCCTGCCAAGTAAGAGATGCCCATGGCCACGGCGTCTTTGGCGGGCTCGCTCAACACTTCAGGGCTTATGCCCAGCTCCTTCTCGGCCATGACGCGCAGCCAGGAGGCCTTATCGGCCGCTACCCGCTCGGCCATCTGCCGGGCCTGCTCATATGGGAACCCCTCCAGGCGGTAGAGTTCTATCAGCTCTGCCATCTCCTCCTCGGGCTTGGTCTCGATCTCCCACGCCTCGTGGGCCAGCTCCGCCTCCTGGACGTGTCTTTCGGCCTGGGAGCCGAGGAAGCTGCCGGCAGCCATGGACATGGTGCCGCCCAAGATGGCGGCCAGGCCGGCCACCAGCACGGTGGTCTTGGAGGCCGTGGCCGCTGCCACCGCCGGCCCCACGGTGGCCGCTGTCACCAGCCCGTCCTGCATGCCGAAGATGACCTCCCGCAGGCGGGTGAGGGCGGCGATACGTTCTTTCTCCGTGGCCAGCTCCCTCATGGCTGGCGAAGGGGGCTCCATGGAAACAGCCGGCGTGGGCGGCGAGGCGGTCCTTTGGCGGCGCGGGGTGGTGGGGGCCCGCCGGCCTGTCTTGGCCTCCAAGTGGCGCAGGGCTTCCAAGAAGCGCCGCAGGTGCTCTTTCTCCCCCTCTAGGGCCAGGCGGAAGCTCTGGGCGGCATCGGGGCGGCCATCGGCTTCCGCCTCGGCGATGAACTTGGGGTACATGGTCTCGAACTCGTAGGCCTCCCCCTCGGTGACGGCCTGCAGGTTCTCTAGGGTGGAGCGCACCTCCCCAAGGGCCCGGAGGTGGCTGAGGGCGTGGATGGTCTCCGCCCCCGCCGCCTCCATGAAGACAGCGGCTACCTCCGGGTGTCCCTCCTCCAGTGCCTTCAGGGCATAGGCCAAATACATGCGGTTGGCCTTCGCCTCACCTAGGAAGGCCAGCCAGAGGTTGCGCTGGGTCCTGTCCATGCCGATTCCGTTAATCCGTTAAATGGATTCTAAACTAGGGCCGTGGTGGGGTAAAAGGGGCTCGGCCTCGGCAGCCGAAGGGGCGAAGGCCAAGGCAGGTAGCCCCTCGGCCGCCTTTTGGCGGATGAGCTGCTCCAGGCTTTGGGCCAGCTGGGGGTTCTGACGCAGGAACTCCTTGGCCTGTTCACGCCCCTGCCCGAGGCGGGTCTCGCCGTAGGAATAGAAGGCCCCCTGCTTGCGGACGATGCCCATGGCCGTAGCCAGGTCCAGGATATCCCCTTCGCGGCTGATGCCCACTTTGGGCCCTTGGAAGATGATCTCGAACTCGGCGGTGCGGAAGGGGGGAGCCACCTTGTTCTTGACCACCCGCGCTCTTACGCGGTTGCCGATGATCTCGTTGCCGGCCTTGATGGCCTCCACCCGCCGCAGGTCGATACGCACCGAAGCATAGAACTTGAGGGCCCGCCCGCCAGGCGTCACTTCCGGGCTCCCAAAGACGATGCCTATCTTCTCCCGCAGCTGGTTTATGAATATGACGGCGGTGCGGGTGCGGGATATGGCTGCCGTGAGCTTGCGCAGGGCCTGGGACATGAGGCGGGCCTGTAGGCCGGGCATGGACTCCCCCATATCCCCCTCCAGCTCGGCGCGGGGCACCAGGGCAGCCACCGAGTCCACCACGATGACGTCCACGGCGTTGGAGCGCACCAGCGCCTCGGCTATCTCCAGGGCCTGCTCGCCTGAGTCGGGCTGGGAGACCAACAAGTCCTCCACCTTGATGCCTAGGGCGGCGGCGAAGTTGGGGTCTAGGGCATGCTCAGCGTCAATGAAGGCGGCGATGCCCCCCGCCTGCTGGGCCTGGGCCACCACGCTCAGGGCCAAGGTGGACTTGCCAGACATCTCAGGGCCAAAGATCTCCGTCACCCTCCCCCTGGGGATGCCCCCCACCCCTAGGGCTAGGTCTAGGGCCAGGGAGCCAGTGGGGATGGCCTCCACGGCCAGCTTGGCCCCCGCCTCCCCCAGACGCATGATGGCCCCCTTGCCGAACTCCTTCTCAATCTGGCCGATGGCCATCTCCAGGGCCCGCAGACGCTCCGATGGCTGGGTCATACGCTCACACGCCTTCTCGCTTATTTGTTCGCCTGGCCCAATCATAACACGACGCGTGGCCGGGGGCAAGGCTAGGTGAGAGCCCGGATGGCCAGCTGGGCCACCAGCTGGATGAGGATGATGGCCACCAGAGGGGAGAGGTCCAACATGCCCAGGCGGGGCATCATCTGGCGGATGGGGGCCAGGATGGGTTCGGTGATGTCGTGGAGGAAGGCTGCCACAGGGTTGCGGGGGTCGATGGGAAACCAGGAGAGGATGGCCCGCAGGACGATGGCCACCGTCAGCACCTGGGCTACGGCCTGGATGATGGCTATGAGGACGTTAATGGTCCTCCCTCCGCTAGCTCTCGGGCCTTGCGATAGGCAGACTGGATGGCCTCCATGATGGCCCCGCGCACGGCCGCCTTCTCCAGGGCGAGGATGCCGGCGGCTGTTGTCCCCCCTGGGGAGGTGACCTGGGCCCGCAGCTCGGCCAGGTGGCGTCCTGTCTGTTGGGCGTAGCGCACGCTCCCGGCGAAGGTCTGCAGGACCAGCTGTACGGCCATGGCCCGGGGCATGCCTATGGCTACCGCCCCCTCCACAAACGCTTCCAACAAGAGGAAGACGAACCCAGGGCCGCTGCCACTGACGGCTGTGGCCATGTCCACGTATTTCTCATTCTCCACCTCCATCTCCAGGCCCAGGGCTCCCAGCACGCGGCGGACCTCCTCCTTCTCTTGCGGCCCGACCTTGGGCGAGGCCACCCACACGGTGGCCCCGGCCCCGATCTGCGCTGGGGTGTTGGGCATGGCCCGCACCACCTTTTCGTGCCCAAGCCCTTGCATGAGGGACGCCATAGGTACGCCGGCCATGATGGAGAGGACCGTCTGGCCAGGGCTGAGGCGACCCCGTAGGGAGGTGGCCAGGGCGGGGAACTCCTGGGGCTTGACGGCCAGGACGGCTATGTGCGCCCCCTCCAGGACAGCAGCCGCCTCTTGGTGAACGGCCACCCCGTAAGTAGAGGCCAGGTGCTGGCGGCGCTGCTCCAGCACATCGCACACGGCTACGTGGGACGGCTGAGCGACCCCTTTGGTCAGCAAAGCCGCCGTCAAGGCCTCCCCCATGACGCCCCCGCCGATGATGGCAACGCGCATGGGCCTCCACCTACGGGCCGGGCCTGGGGCCGAAGATGGCCCGCCCCAGGCGCACCATGGTAGCTCCTTCCTCGATGGCCACCTCGTAGTCGTCGCTCATGCCCATGGAGAGCTCCCGCAGCCCCAGGGCCCTGGCCAGCTCCCGCAGACGGCGGAATATGGGCCTCACCTCCTCCGGATGGGACGCCAGGGGGGCCACCGTCATGAGCCCCCGCACGTCCAGATGGGACAGGGAGGCCACCCTCTCCGCCTCCCGCAGCACCTCCTGGGGCGTGAAGCCAAACTTGCTGGCCTCTCCAGCCACGTTCACCTCCAGCAATATGGGCACCATGCTCTGGGCCCGCTTGCTTATCTCCTGGGCGAGATGGAAGGAGTCCACGCTGTCGATGGTGTGAAAGAGGGCCAGGGCCTTCTTCACCTTGTTGGTCTGCAGGTGCCCCACCATATGCCAGGTGGCGGAGAGGTGGGAGACCTGCGGTATCTTGATGGCTGCCTCCTGCACTCGGTTCTCGCCGAAGTGCCGTATGCCTGCCTCCCACGCCTCTATAATGGCCTGGGGGGGAAACCCCTTGGTGATGGCTACGATGGTGACTTCCTGGGGTGACCTGCCGGCCCTTAGGCAGGCAGCAGCGATGCGCTTCCTCACTTCCTCCACTCTCTGGGCCACTGTTAGCGTCACCACGGCTTTTCTAGTATAACAGGGGTCTTGAGAGAAGAGCTTCCATCAGGAGGTGGCAGATGGTGGTATCCATAGTCATCCGCAAGACGCGCATAGCCGACCGCCAGGAGTGGCAGCGGCGTCTGGAGGAGGCCCTGCCTCGCATCCGCGCTGTGCTAGAGGCGGAGCCTGGCTTCCTCTCCCTCCAATATCTGTGGAGGGTGGATGGGGACGGACACATGGCGCAGGTGACCACCTGGAGAGAATGGGAGGACTGTCGCCGCCACATCTGGGAGGGGGGAGCGGCCACCGTGGCCGCCCTGGAGGATCGGGCCTTGCCTACCGCTCCCCATCCGGAGGGCACTTGGGTGAGGCACACCTTTGAGGTAGCCCTCACGGTACCCTAACAGGGGGGCAGGCGGCCCCTACCCCACCACAAGGCGAGGGCCACGGCTGTGGCGGTGAGGCCCACCGCCATCAGCCCCCATGCCCAGTGAACAGCGAAGGCCACTACCAGGCCACCTATGGTCACCACTAGGGCCGTGAAGGTCATCAGGGGCCAGAAAAGGATGGACAAGATGGCCCTTGTGATGGCCCAGGCCTCCCACCACCATGGGGGAGGGCGTGGGGGCTCATGGCGCCTCATGGCCAGGGGCTAATGCGGCGCCGATGAGGTGATGGACGTCCTCGATGCCCTCGCGGGCCAGGAACCCCTGCAGCCCTTCGAGCACTTCCCAAGGCGCGCGTGGGTTGCGGAAGATGGCAGTGCCGATCTGGACGGCGGTGGCCCCGGCCATAAGGTACTCTACGGCGTCTTGCCAGCCGACGATGCCCCCACAGCCGATGATGGGCACCCCCACCTGCGCCCGGGCCACGTCGTACACCAGCTTGAGGGTGAGGGGCTTGATGGCTGGCCCCGAGAGGCCGCCCCCTATGGGCAGAGCCGGCCGCCCCCGCCAGATGTCGATGGCCAGGCCAGGGTAGGTGTTGGCGATGGTGAGGGCGTCGGCACCTGCCTCGGCCACTGCCCTGGCCACGGCCACCACGTCCGAGGCGGCGGGGCTTAACTTGACGATGATTGGCAGGGTTGTCTGCTCTCTCACAGCCCTGGTCACCTCGGCCGCCAAGGATGGGTCGCAGGCGAACTCCAGGCCACTCTCCACGTTGGGGCAGCTGATATTCAGCTCCAGGGCGCTGATGCCAGACACCCCATCCAGGGCCCGGGCCAGGGTGGCGTAGTCCTCCACCCTCTCAGCGGCGATGTTGGCCACCACCGGCACCCGCCACGTGGACCATATGGGGGCCAGCTCCTCCACCACCGCCTTAAGCCCCACGTTCTGGAGGCCGATGGAGTTGAGAAGACCGGCGGGCGTCTCCACCAGCCGGGGCTGGGGATTGCCCCGGCGGGGCTGTAAGGTGATGCCTTTGCTCACTATGGCTCCTAGGGCGTCCAGGTCGAAGAGGCGGCGGAACTCGATGCCGTTCCCGAAACACCCTGAGGCCACCATGATGGGGTTGGCAAGAATCAGGCTCCTCTTGCCCTTCCCGCCAATCTCCACCTGGAGTCGCATATCCCTAACCAGTATAAGCCGGCGCAAAAAGGAGACGATAAAAAAGGGCCGTCACCAAGACGGCCCAGCAAGGGACGCTCTGTCACATCAAAGGGCTATGGCCATCTCTCCCCTAGCTCCTTCAGCTAGGGAAAAGCCCTCCTCGTCCTCCTCTGCCACAGGGCGCCTCATCACCGTCTCAGAAGAAGGAGGCTCCTCACCCCAGTAGTAGTACTCCGGGGTGGAGTTGCGGAATTCCCGCACCGCCCCACAACGCCTGCAACGCCCCACGCTCATGGTCCCACTGGGGCTGGCGATGACCCAGTGATGGCGGCAACGGGGAGCTCCCTCAAGGGCCTCCGCCCCCCTCTCCAGCACCGCCTCGCTCATCTCCTCATCACCTCCACTATATAGATAACGTCCAAAGCCCCTCCGCTACACCGGCCCCGCGTAACCATCTCGTTACATTTTTCACCAGCACGGCCATTATAGCAACCCCCCTCAGCCTTGTCAAGTCATGAACATAAAAACGCTTTGCACTACTCTAACCCTCTTTAACCTGGCCTGATGATGGGGGCCGTGTTATACTGTGGGGCGGAGGGGCCTGAGGGCCAAGGGGTTTGATGCACCCGACCAAGAGGCGCATCCTGGATCATCTGAAGAGGCGAGGGAAGGGGACCATCGATGAGCTAGCGCGGGATATGGCCCTGTCGCGGGCCACGGTGCGCCAGCATCTTATGGCCCTGGAGAGGGATGGCCTGGTTATGGCCAGGGAGGAGCGGGGGCCTAGTCGGCGCCCCCGCTACGTTTTTTATCTCGGTGCTGCCGGGCACGATGCCTATCCCAAGCGGTATGGCCAGCTGGCCCTCCTTCTCCTGGAGGAGGTGGGCAAGCTGGAGGCCCAAGAGCTGGAGGGCCTCTCGGCCGCCCAGAAGCGCGGCCTGGTGCTGGCCCGCGCCCTAGAGAGCATGGCCAGGACAGCCCTCATCAGCACCCAGGGCATGGGTCTGGGCCAGCGGGTTCGGCTGGTCACCAGGCTCTTACAAGAGCAAGGGGGACTGGCGGAGTGGCGGCGGGTGGAAGATGGGTATGAGATCATCGACTACAACTGCGTCTTCCAGCGGGTGGCGGAGAGTTACCAGGAGGTTTGCCAATGGCATGTCCAGCTCCTGGCCCGCCTCCTGGGCTGCGCCGTCCGGTGCTTGGAGTACCAGAGCCAGGGGGCCAATGCCTGCAGGTTCGTAGTGCAAGCCTCGTCCCCTGGCCCGCAACAGGAGGTATCCACATGAGCAACGAAAGGCTCAGCAGGGAGGAAGTCCTAGAGGCCCTCAAGGCCATACGGGACCCAGACCTAGGACGGGACATCGTCTCCCTGGGCTTCGTGACCCTTGAAGACGTGGCCTTATGCGGCGACCGGGTTAAGGTGACCATAACCCTCACCACCCCCGCCTGTCCAGTGCGGGACGAGATGCGGCGGCAGGCGGAGGAGATCCTGCGCTCCCTGCCGGGCATCGCCCATGCCGAGGTGGAGATGAGGGCCCAGGTGCGCTCCACGGGCTTCCGTGGCCCGCGGCCTGTGGAGGGGGTGCGCAACCTCATCGCCGTGGCCTCCAACAAAGGAGGTGTGGGCAAGAGCACTGTGGCCGTCAACCTGGCCCTGACGTTACGGGACTTCGGGGCCAGGGTGGGCCTTTTGGACGCCGACCTGACGGGGCCCAACGTCCCCACCATGCTGGGTCTCCCCCCAGGGTTCCAGGCCGACCGAGGGCTCTCCATTGTGGAGCGTTACGGCATTAAGGTGGTGTCCCTGGGGTTCCTCCTGCCGCCTGGCACGGCCGTCATCTGGCGGGGCCCTATGATAGGCACGGGCGTCCGCCAACTTTTGCACGACATCCCATGGGGAGAGGACGGGGAGTTGGACTATCTGGTGGTGGACTTGCCCCCTGGCACCAGCGACGCCTCCATGAGCCTGGCCCAGGATGCCACCGTCACTGGGGTGGTTATCGTCACCACCCCCAACCTGGTGTCCATCGAGGATGCGCTGAAGGCCGTATCCCTCTTCGAGCGGCTCCACGTCCCCATCTTCGGCGTCATCGAAAACATGAGCTACTTCATATGCCCCCACTGTGAAGGAAGGGTGGAGATATTTGGGCACGGGCGGGTGCAGGAGGTCTGTCGGGAGGCGGGGCTGGACTACCTAGGGGCCATCCCCCTGGACCCGCGGGTACGGGAAGGGGCGGACCGGGGGGTGCCCATAGTGGAGGCCGACCCCCATTCCCTCGTTGCCCAGGCCATAAGGGCCATCGCCCAGAAGGTGGCGGCCAAGGCCAGCATCCAGCACTTCGCCGTGCAGGCCCCTAGTGGCGAGAGGGGCTAAAGGGCGCGAAAGACCCGCTTACCCTCCCAGCGGATGAGGCGGCCCAGGTTGGGCGGCGGGAAGTGGCCAAAGGCCACTATTACCCCTTCCCTCTCCAGGAAATCGAACACGCGACGGCGGGTCTCCGCTGCCTGCGCCGCGTCTGTGTCGAAGCTGGAGGACCAGTCTGTCTTGTCCACCTGCAGAGGATGGTTGGCCAAGTCGCCAGCGATGAGGGCCCGCTCCCCCTGGGAGGCGATGAGGATGCTAGTATGGCCCGGGGTGTGGCCGGGGGTGGGCATGGTGGAGACACCCTCGGCCAGCGTCGTCTCCCCGCTGAAGAGCTCCAGCACCCCCAACTCCTTTAGGGGCAGGAGGCTCACCGTTCCCCCGGACTGCTGGATGCGTTCTGGGGCGGTGAAATAGTCCCAGTCGGCCTTGGGCAGGTAGTAGCGGGCGCGGGGGAAGGTGGGGCGGAGCGAGCCCGCCTCCTGCTGCACGTTCCAGCCTATGTGATCGATGTGGAGGTGGGTGCAGACCACCACATCGATGTCCTCAGGGCGCACCCCTTTCTCCCGCATATCGTCCAGCAGCCGTCCCTGGGCGCCCCCTAGCCATTCGGGAGCCCGAGGGCCCAGCCCTGTGTCCACCAGCACCGTCCTCCCCCCGGAGCGGATGACGTAGGCTGAGGCATAGGTTTGGTAGCGGCCCTCGGACGTATAGGACTGGGGATAGAGCTCCCGGTAGGCCAGGATCTCTTGCTGGTCCCGCCCCGGGAAGAGCATGGCGTGGTCAAGGACGAGGCTCAGGTCTAACAGCTCTATTACCTCGGCGCTGCCCACCTTCACCACGTGCGTAGTCATGGCTCACCTCCCAAAAAGCAGGGCTCAGGAAGAGTATAACCCACTGGCTAGGCAGTGGAATCCCCTCTTACACGACATCCCACAAGGCCATGCGGGGGCCATCGCGGCAGACCAGGCGCATGCCCCTGCGGGTGGGGACGGCACATCCATAGCAGATGCCGGTGCCACAGGCCATGTGCTCCTCCAGGAGGACCTGCGCTGGCCGCCTAAGGCCCTCCCGGCGCATGGCCTGGGCCAGGGCCTGGTACATCTCCCTGGGCCCGCAGGCGAATACCTGGTGGGCCCACGTTAAGTAGCGAGGCACTAGCTCAGTGACCGGGCCGTGGTGGCCACGGGTGCCATCGTCGGTGGCCACCACCACCTCCACCTCCTGTGGCACCAGGGAGATGGGTATCAGCCGCGCCTCTGTGCGGGCGCCGTAGAGGAGGGTCACGGCCCGTCCCTGGGCCACAGCCTCCTCCGCCAGAGCGATGAGGGGCGCGATGCCCAGACCTCCCGCCACCAGCAGAAGATGTTGGGCGCCGTGCTCTATGGCGTAGCCCCGCCCCAGGGGCCCGAAGGCCCAGAGGCGGTCTCCTGACCGACGCCGCGCCAGCCAGGCCGTCCCCCTCCCCCTAACGTCGTAGAGGATGGCGAACTGCCTCTCGTCCCCCGCCTCCCGGAAGCGGTGGTAGCTCATGGGCCTGGGCAGGAGGGGGTCCAGACCATCGCCACAGAGAAGCATGAGGAAGCGGCCAGGGGAGGCGCCCCTGGCCAGGGGGGGAGAGGAGAGCCACATGAGGTAAGTGTCCTGGCATACCTCTGTCTGGGAGATGACGAGGGCCTCCACCGGCCCCAGCGTGCCCGTCATGGCCGCCTGTACTCGGGGAGGGGCTGCACCGAGAAGCGGTGCTGGTCCACCACCAGGGCCTCCACCGCCGCCCTGGCGGTATCGATGGAGGTAAAGCAGGGGATGCGTCGCTCCACGGCCGCCCGCCGGATGTAGAAGCCGTCCTTTATGGTGGCCATCTGCGCCCCCTCCGGCGTATTGATGACGGCGTTCACCAGGCCCTGGCGGATGATGTCCACCACGTTGGGATGCCCCTGGCTGAGCCTCTTGGTCACCTCTGCCACCTCCAGCCCCAGCCCCCTTATGAGGGCCGCCGTCCCCTCAGTGGCGTAGAGGCGGTAGCCGGCCTGGGCCAAACGGCGGATGATGGGTATGGCCTCAGGCTTGGTGCGGTCGGCCAGGGAGAGGAGGATGGACCCCTTAGGGGGGAGGGCCATGTCGGCGGCCAGAAGGGCCTTGGCCAGGGCGGCCCTGAAGTCCGTATCGATGCCCATCACTTCACCTGTGGACTTCATCTCCGGGCCCAGGTAGGTATCCACCCCCGCCAGCTTCAGCATAGAGAAGACAGGGGCCTTGACGGCCACCAGATGCCCTGGCGGCCACAACCCATAGGGGTAGCCCATCTCCGGGATGGTCTTCCCCAGGAGGGTGCCCACCGCCAGCTTGACCAGGGGCACCCCCGTGGCCTTGGCGATGAAGGGCACGGTGCGGCTGGCACGGGGGTTCATCTCCAGCACATAGACGGTGGACTGCCCTCCCTCGCGCAGGATGACGAACTGCACGTTGATGAGCCCCTTGATGGCCATGGCACGGGCCAGGCGCCGCGTATAATCCACGATGGTCTCCACCTCCTGGGCCGTCAGGTTCAGGGGCGGGTAGACGGCCATGGAGTCGCCTGAGTGGACCCCAGCCCGCTCGATGTGCTGCATGACACCGGGGATCAGGACGTCGTGACCATCGCAGATGGCATCCACCTCCGCCTCGATGCCCTCCAGGTATTTATCGATGCGGATGGGCCGCCCCTCCCCCACCTGAGTCGCCTCCTGCACGAAGTGGATGAGCTGGTTGGTGCTCTCCACTATCTCCATAGCCCGCCCCCCTAGAACGTAGCTAGGGCGCACCAGGACGGGATAACCCAGCACGGCTGCCGTATGCAACGCCTCCTCCAAGCTCTGCACGGAGGCGCCGGGGGGCTGGGGGATGCCCAGCTCGTACAGTAAGGCCTCGAAGCGGGCCCGGTCCTCGGCCAGGTCGATGGCTTCGGCGGTGGAACCCAGGAGGGGGAGGCCGGCCCGGGCCAGGGGCCAGGCCAGGTTGATGGCCGTCTGCCCACCGAACTGGACGATGACCGGCGGTGGCCCGTCCTCGCACGTCTCGTTCTCCAGGATGTCTCGCACCGATTCCTCGTCTAGGGGCTCGAAGTAAAGGCGGTCGCTGGTGTCGAAGTCGGTGGAGACTGTCTCGGGGTTGCAGTTGACCAGGATGGCCTTAAGGCCGTTTTCCTGAAGGGCCCAGACGGTGTGCACGGAGCAGTAGTCGAACTCTATGCCCTGACCGATGCGGATGGGCCCAGAGCCCAGGACTACGGCCTTGGGCCCCGGCAAAGGAGGGGCTTCGTTCTCCGCCTCCTCGTCCTCCTCGTAGGTGCTGTAGAAATAGGGGGTCTGGGCCTCGAACTCGGCAGCGCAGGTGTCCACCATCTTGTACACCGGCCTGATGCCCCACCGCTGGCGCATCTGCCGCACCTGCTCCGGCAGCATGTCCGCCAAGGTGGCGATGTCGCGGTCAGCGAAGCCCTTAAGCTTGGCCTCCCGCAGGAGCTGGGGCGTGAGGGGCTCCGCCAGGAGGCGGCGCTCCATGGCCACAAGGCCAGACATCTTCTCCAGGAACCAGGGGTCGATGCCCGAAAGCCTGGCCAGCTCCATCACATCCGCCCCTCGGCGCAGGGCGGCCATGATAGCCCAAAGACGCAAGTCGTTGGGGGTGGCCACCAGGTGGCGGATCTCCTCCTCCGACCAGGAGGGATCCTCCCACAGCAGGGTGCGGTCGCTGAACTCCAGGGAGCGCACCGCCTTCTGCAGGGCTTGCTCGAAGGTGCGGGCGATGGCCATGGTCTCCCCGGTGGACTTCATCTGGGTGCTGAGGGTGCGTTCCCCCAGGGGGAACTTGTCGAAGGGCCAGCGGGGGATCTTGACCACCACGTAGTCCAGGGCCGGTTCGAAGGCGGCCGTGGTCTTGCCCGTCACCTGGTTCCGGATCTGGTCCAGGCGGAGCCCCACGGCGATCTTAGCGGCCACGCGGGCGATGGGGTATCCGGTGGCCTTGGAGGCGAGAGCGGAGGAGCGGGACACACGAGGGTTGACCTCGATAACGTAGTAGGGCGGGTGGCCGTCGGGGCGCAAGGCCCAGGGGGCGATCTCCTGTCTCGGGGCCAGGGCGAACTGGATGTTGCAGCCCCCCTCCACACCCAGGGCGCGGATGATCTTCAGGGCGGCGGTGCGCAGCATCTGGTACTCCTTATCGCTGAGCGTCTGGCTGGGGGCCACCACTATGCTATCGCCGGTATGGACTCCCATAGGGTCCATATTCTCTATGTTGCACACAATGATGCAGTTATCGGCCCCATCCCGCATCACCTCATACTCCACCTCTTTCCAGCCCAGAAGGCACCGCTCCAGCAACACTTGGCCGATGGGGGAGACGCGGAGGCCTATGGAGACGATGTGTTCCAGTTCCTCCATAGTGCGGGCGATGCCGCCGCCGGTTCCCCCCAAGGTGTAGGCGGGGCGCACCACCAGGGGCAGGCCCAGCTCCCGGGCCACACGGCGGGCCTCCTCGACGGTGTGGACGGTCTCGCTCTCGGGCCTTGGCTCGCCGATATCGTCCAACAGGCTCTTGAACAGCTCTCGGTCCTCGGCGCGGCGGATGGCCTCCACAGGGGTGCCCAGCACCTTCACCCCATACTCGTCCAGGACGCCGGCGTCGGCCAGGGCCACCGCCAGGTTTAGGGCAGTCTGCCCTCCCAGGGTGGCCAGAAGGCCATCGGGCCGCTCTCGACGGATGATCTGTCGCAGCACCTCCACTGTCAGGGGTTCGATGTATATTGTGTCGGCGATGCCTTCGTCGGTCATGATGGTGGCCGGGTTGGGGTTGACAAGGATGGTATGGATCCCTTCCTCGCGGAGGGCGCGGCAGGCCTGGGAGCCCGAGTAATCGAACTCGGCCGCTTGGCCGATGACGATGGGCCCCGAGCCGATGATGAGGACTTTTTCGGGCCTGCCCATGGCTTTTTACACGTTCATAGCGGCAATTCGTATTGCATGCCGCGGCCCACAGCCTGGGCCAGGGCACCCAGCTCCCCGAAGAAGCTGAGGGCAGGCTCGTTATCCGGGGGTATGGTGCCCCGCAGGCGGCGGGCCCCTAGCCGACGGGCGTGCTCCATGGCCGCCAGGGCCAGCTGCGTCCCCACCCCACGGCGCCGGAACTTGGGCAACACCCATACCCCTAGCACCATGGTGTCCTGGGCCTCAGGGGATGGCTCCAGGGCGGCGAAGCCCGCCGCCTCCTTCCCCCAAAGGGCCACGAACATGGCCCCCCGGCGGCGGTAACTGCGCAGACGGTGGGCTATGGCCTCGGCCGTCATGGGCTCCTGGAGGGCGGAGGACTCGCGCCCTAGCTCCTCTAGGATGAGTTTGCCTATTTGGGCGATGGCACCGGCATCGCGCACGGTGGCCCGACGCACCCTCAGCGTCTCCATCTTCCCTCCTTGTGGTGGCTGACCATCTCTAAGAAGCGCTGGAATACGTATTCATTGTCCCAGGGCCCCGGCGAGGCCTCTGAATGATACTGGATGCCCAGGATGGGTAGCTCCCGGTGGTAGAGACCCTCCACCGTGCCGTCGTTGAGGTGGACCTGCCACACCTCTAGCCCCCCGCGAAGCCCTTCGCCGTCCACCGCGTACCCATGGTTCTGGGCGGTGATGAACACCCTGCCCGAGAGGAGGTCCTTCACCGGGTGGTTGGCCCCCCGATGCCCAAACTTGAGCTTAAAGGTGCGGGCGCCGAAGGCGCGGGCGATGACCTGGTGTCCCAGGCAGATGCCCAACAAGGGTGTGCGGCCTACAAGCCCCTGGGCTGTGGCCACTAGGTAATCCAGGATGGCTGGGTCCCCTGGCCCTGGGGAGAGAATAACACCGTCGGGGTCCAGCCCCAACACATCCTCTGCTGTCGCCGTGCAGGGCACCACCGTCACCTGGCATCCCAGGCGGCGCAATATGCGCATGATGTTGAACTTGACGCCGCTGTCCACCACCACGATGCGGTGCTGTTCTTGCAGCGGCGGCTCCCAGAGGTAGGGAGCCGGGGAGCTCACCTCGCGCACCAGGTCGGTGGTGCCGTAGCGGGGCACATGCTGCAGCCGTTCAAGGGCCCGCAGTGGCGGCTCATCAAGGACGATGGCCCCCATCATGACCCCTTGTGTGCGCAGGCGGCGAGTGAGGGCGCGGGTGTCCACCCCTGCCAGGCCCGGCACGCCTTGAGAGGCGAGATATTCGTGGAGGCTCATCTCCGAGGACCAATGGGAGGGGGCGGCACACGCCTCCCGCACCACCAAGGCCCGCACCTGGATGCGTCTGGACTCCACATCATGGCGGTTGATGCCGTAGTTGCCCACGAGGGGATAGGTGAGGACCAAGATCTGTCCGGCGTAGGAGGGATCGGTAAGCATCTCCTGGTAGCCGGTCATGGCGGTGGAGAAGACCACCTCTCCGTAAGCGGGGCCCACGGCGCCAAAGGGCCGCCCAGGGAAGATGGAGCCATCTTCCAACACCAGGAAGGCCTTACCATCTACTCCCGCCATACCACCCTCCCCCCGGCTATGGTGAGCACTGCCCGGCCGCGCAGCCGTCGGCCGGCAAAGGGGGTGTTTTTGCCCCGGCTGGCGAAGGAGGCGGGGTCCACGGTCCACTCGCGTTCTAGATCGATGGCCGTCACGTCGGCGGGGGCGCCGGGGCGTAAGGTGCCGAGGCCAGGGATACGGCGATCCAGGCCCAAGGCCCGCACCGGCGCTGCCGTCATCGCCTCGATGAGGCGGTAAAGGGACAAGCGCTCCTGGTGTACCAACTGGAGGCACAGCCCAAGGGCCGTCTCCAGCCCCGAGATGCCCGGCGCAGCCACATCGAACTCGCACAGCTTATCTTCCTGGGCGTGGGGAGCATGGTCGGTGGCGATGCAGTCGATGGTACCCTGGGCTAGGGCCTGCTGACAGGCCGCCACGTCATCAGGTGTCCTCAAAGGTGGGCTCACCTTGGCGGAGGTGTTATAGGAGATAGCGCCCGGGCCCTCCCCCGAGGGGCACATGACCGCCTCATGGGTGAGGAGGAGATGGTGAGGGGTGACCTCAGCGGTAACAGGCAGGCCTTGGCCCTTGGCCCATGCCAGGTGGACCAGCGCCCACCTGGTGCTCACATGGGCGATGTGGACGTTGCCACCTGTCAGGCGGGCAAGGGCTATGTCCCGGGCCACCATCACCTCCTCGGCCTCCGCTGGCGCCCCTGCCAGCCCCAGGCGGGCGGAGACCCATCCCTCGTGCACGACGCCGCCGGCGGCCAAGCCCGGGTCTTCACAATGGTCGATGACTGTCATCCCCAGCATGGAGGCATATTCGAGGGCCCGACGCATGAGGTGGGCATTGACCACGGGATTGCCGTCGTCACTGAAGGCCACGGCCCCTGCCTGCGCCAGCTCCGCCATGTCCACTAGCTCCTCCCCTCTCCTGCCCCTGGTGAGGGAGGCGATGGGCAGCACGCGCACCACTCCCACCTGGCCTGCCCTCTCCAGCACCCAGCGCACCAGGGCTGGGGAATCCAGCGGCGGCTCAGTGTTGGGCATGCAGCAGACGGTGGTGAACCCGCCACGGGCAGCGGCCATAGTGCCCGATTGGATGGTCTCCTTGTGCTCCATGCCAGGCTCCCGCAGGTGGCAGTGGATGTCCACCAGGCCAGGGCAGACCACAAGGCCCCGGGCGTCGATGGCCTCCTCGGCCTCCCGGCCCACGTCGGGGCCCACTGCCACCACCCTGCCATGGGCCAGGAGGACGTCGCCCACCATGTCCAGCCCCTGGGAGGGGTCCACGATGCGCCCGCCACGGATGGCCAGCTGTTTACGTCCAGTCTGAAAACGGGCCCTATCCACCTTCCCCTCCTCTCTGGGTGAGCAGGTAGAGGACGGCCATGCGCACGGCCACTCCGTTGGTCACCTGTTCATCGATGACCGATTGGGCGCACCGCACCACCTCCGGTGCCAGCTCGATGCCCTCATTAACGGGGCCAGGGTGCATGAGGAGGGCGGTGGGGCTGGCTCGCCTTAGCCTCTTCTCGTCCACCTGGTAGAGGCGGACGTATTCTCGCAGCGACGGCAGCAGCCCAGCCACCATCCGCTCCCTCTGGAGGCGGAGAGCCATCACCACATCTGCCCCCTCGATGGCCTCGTCCAGGTTGTAAGAGACCTCTACCGATGGCCACGACCCCTCCCTCAGGCCAGGGGGCATGAGGGTGGGGGGTCCACACAAAACCACCTGGGCCCCCAAGGCCGTGAGGGCCCAAAGATTGGAGCGGGCTACCCGGCTGTGGGCGATGTCCCCGACGATGACCACTTTCCGCCCATGCAGCTCGCCCAGGTGGCGGCGCATGGTGTATAGGTCCAGCAGCGCCTGGGTGGGGTGAGCGTGCCAGCCGTCGCCGGCGTTGATGACGTGCATGGTGGTATGGCCGGCCACCAGGTAGGGCGCTCCCGACTGCCAATGGCGCATCACCAGCACCCGCGCTCCTAGGGCCTCGATGGTGCGCACAGTGTCCAGGAGGGATTCGCCTTTCCTAACGCTGCTCTGTTCCACGGCGATGTTGATGACATCGGCCCCTAGTGCCTTGGCCGCCAGCTCGAAGGAGGCGCGGGTGCGGGTGCTGGGCTCGTAAAACAGGTTGACGACCGTGGTGCCCCGCAGGGTAGGGACCCTCGGCACCTCCCGCGATAGCACCTCCCGCATGGCGTCTGCCGTGTCCAGCACCAGCATCAGCTCCTGGGGGGAGAGGACGTCCACGTCCAGCAGGTGCCGGTGGCGCCAGATGGCGGCCTGTGGCGAGGTGGCCTTCTCCTGCATCTCATCCCTCTCCCTGGGGGCGGACGAGGACCACCTCATCACGCCCGTCCACCTCTTGGAGACGAACCTGCACCTCCTCCTGGCGGGAGGTAGGCACGTTCTTGCCCACGTAATCGGCGCGGATGGGCAGCTCCCGGTGACCTCTGTCCACCAGCACGGCCAGCTGGACCTGGGCGGGGCGGCCATAGTCCATGAGGGCATCCAGAGCGGCACGGATGCTCCGCCCTGTGTAAAGCACGTCGTCCACCAGGATGACCTTCTTGTGGTCGATGTCCACGGGGATGTGGCTGCGGTGTAGGGTGGGCCTGGTGCCCCGGTAGGGCAGGTCATCCCGGTGGAGGCCGATGTCCAGGGAGCCCACGGGCACCTCCTGGCCCTCAAACTCTCGCAGGATCTGGGCGAGGCGATGTGCCAAGGGGACACCACGGGTGTGCATCCCCACCAGCACCACCTCCGCCACGCCCTTGTTGCGCTCGATGATCTCGTGGGCGATGCGCCGCAGGGCCCGGCGGATGTCGGCCTCCGTCATGAGGAGATGCGCCTTCAATGGGCCATCCCTCCCATAAAAAATGCCCTCCCGTCTCCCCGACGGGAGGGCTCCAGCTCTGCGCTCAAACCGTTTTCTGCTCTGCCTTCCAAGCTCCCCGTCTCCCTTGTCGGCCTCGCCGGACCGACTTAAAGGTACGACCAAGGGAAGTCCGTCCACCCCCACTATAACACGGGGACGTGGGGGAGGCAACCTACCGGGAGCCCTGGGAATAATCGCCAAAGGGGGCGTCGCGACGCCTGAGGGCCTCCCGCAGCCCTTCCTCTAGCACAGTGCGTCGCCAGGCGATCCCCTCGGGGGTGTGGCGGGCGATGCCATCCAGGAAGGTGCCCAGGATCTGGCTGGTGCGCAGGCCCATGTTCTCGTAGGCCTGGTTGACCAGCAGCTTGCTCATCACCAGCTGGTTCAGGGGAATGGAGGAGAGGCGGTGGGCGTAGGCCTCCACTTCTTCCGGCAGACGGTGGGCGGGGAAGGCGGCCGAGGCCAGCCCTACTTGCACAGCCTCCTTACCGGTAAGGGGCTGGCCGGACAGCATGAGCCGCTTGGCGTGCTCCAGGCCCAGCCGATAGACCCACATGACGGTGGTGGGCTGCCCCCAGATCCGCGCCGGGGGATAGCCGATCTGGGCGTCCTCGGCCACGAAGATGAGGTCACAGCAGAGGGCCATATCGGTCCCCCCACCTACACACCATCCGTGGACCTGGGCGATGGTGGGCTTGGGCGACTCCCAGAGGGACATGAAGGTGCGCACGTTGCGCCACATCATGAGATAGTCGCGCACCGGGTCCCAGATGCCGCCGGTGGCCTCTTGTGCCTCCTCCTCAGCTCTAGTGCCCCACTCCAAGTCGTAGCCGGCACAGAATGCTCGTCCGGCCCCCGAGAGGATGAGGACCTTCACCTGGGGATCGGCATTGGCCCTGGCTATGGCCTCCTCCAGCTCGCGAACCATCTGGGCGTTGATGGCGTTGAGCCTGTGGGGCCTGTTGAGGACAATGCGGGCTATGGGCCCTCGGGTCTCAAATAGGACTGTCCTCTCAGCCATCCTCCTGGGGGTATCATAGGAGTTTGGCCCTGCGGAGTGCAAGGAGGGCTTCTACCTCCTCGGGGCAGCCTATGATATCATCTCTTGATGCAATGAAAACTTGAACTATTAGCAGGGAGGAGGCTATGGCCCAGGAGGTAAAGGTGGCGAGGGTAAACGAGATCCCCCCGGGGGAGATGAAGCTGGTGGAGTTGGGCGAGGAGGAGGTGGTGGTGGCCAACGTGGGAGGGCAGTTCTTCGCCTTCGCCAACAAGTGTAGCCACCGGGGCGGCCCTCTGGCTGAGGGGGAGCTAGAGGGGGAACTGGTGCGGTGTCCCTGGCACGGCGGTCAGTTCAACGTCCGCACCGGGGAGGCGGTAGCCCCTCCCCCATCCAAGCCCATCCCCGTATACCAGGTGCGGGTGGAGGGGGACGACGTATACCTGGTGCGCTAACCACCGGCCAAGGGGGGTATGAGGATGACCCGATCGCCCTCCTTGAGGGGATGGTCGAAGTCGGCGTTTTCGTTGTTGACGATGATGACTTGGGTCATGTCATCGGGTATGCCCAGGCGGCGGAGCAGGTGGTCCACCGTGGCCCCCTCAGGTAGCTCCACCTCCACCACGGGGCGTCCATGGGGGGAGTAGCGCTCTAAATAGGCCTGCAGCTCTACGGAGACCTTCATGCCTGTCGCCTCGCTAGCTGGGCCTTGAGGGCCTCGAGGCCCACGTGGCCCAGGGTCGTCCGCTCCCGCGCTAGGTGCTCCTTCCAGCGGGAGATGTCGGTGCCGCGGCGGATCATGGCCTGCAATATGCCCAGCTCCTGGGCGTCCTGGGCCCGGCCTACGAGGACGACCCCTGCCACCTGGCCCTTATGGTCGACGAGGATTTTACGATAGATGTTGGCGATGGGGTCGTGAAAGATGATGGGCTCCGTCCCTGGCCCCTCCCGGAACTGCCCCACTGAGGCGCACGTGAGGCCGAAGAGCTCAGTCACGTTCCAGCTCAGGCTGCCGGGGTAAGTGAGGGAATCGCCGGCCATATTGGCCCCCGCCACCTTCCCCTGGTCCACGGCCGTGGGCCAGATGGCGTGGACCGCTGGCTGGCCCGTCTGTAGGTCGCGGGTCTCGGCGCAGTCGCCGGCGGCGTAGACGTCGGGAAGGTTGGTCTCCTGCCGCTGGTTAGTGCGAACCCCCAGCCCTAGGTCCAGGCCCGACCCCATGAGGAAGCCGATGTTAGGCTCCACCCCTGTGCCGCATATCACCATATCAGCCGTGTAGGTCTTGCCGCTACGCAATTGCACGGCGTAGCGACCATCTTTTCCCCTCTCCATGGCTGCCACCGAATCCCCCAGCAGGAGGTCGATGCCCTGGCGGCGCATCTCTTCCTCCAGGATGTGGGCCCCACGCTGGTCCAGCAGCTGAGGCATCACCTGCTCAGCGATCTCCACCACCGTGTAGCGCAGGGGTACCCGCTTCATGAGGGCGGTGATGGTCAGGAGGCTTATGAAGCCGGCGCCGATGACGAAGCAGTCGGTGGCCCTTTGTGCCCTCTCCTCTATCTTGCGGGCGTCGGCCAGGGTCCAGTGATAGCAGACGTCGGCCTCCTGGATGCCTTGGATAGGGGGCACGCGGGGGCGGGAGCCGGTGGCGATGAGGAGCTTATCGTAGCCCAGGGTGCTCCCGTCTTCCAGCCGGACTTCCTTCCGCTGCCGGTCTAGGGCTGTGGCCCCCACTCCCCAGATGGTCTCCACCCTCTTGGTGCGGAAGTAGTCCTGCCCGTACAGGGTGATCTGGGCCAAGTTCTTTTCCCCAGATAGCAGGTAAGGGAGGGCCACCCGGGAGTAGCACGGCTCCCCCTCCTTGGAGACCAGTACCACCTCCCCATCGGGATCCCGTTCCCGAATGGCCTCCAGGGCGGCCAGCCCTGCTGCCGAGGCCCCCAATATGACGTACCTGGTCATGGCCACCTCCTAGGAAAGGCCCAGCCGGGCCAGGGTCTCCTGCTTAGGCCGGCCCTCCTCGTCCCAGCCGCGGATACGGTAGTACTCCTCCAGCATGGGCTCCAGCTCCACCACCTGCCCCTGGACCATCCCACCGGAGAGGGGTTCCTTGAGCATGCGGGGGGGAAGGGTATCGTCCTTGCGCCCCAGGCCGGCCCGCAGGTTGAACATGCGCTCCAGGTTCCAGATGCGTTCGCCAGCCAGGTTCCAGTCCTCCAGGGTCAGGTTCTCCCCGGTGGCGGCGTTGAACAGGGCGCACACCTTATCAGGGGTGAGGGCAAAGGTCACGAAGGTGCAGATGCCCGAGGAGTCCTCGCATGCTGCCTTGTCCTGGAGCATCTTCTGGGCCGCTGCCTTCCCCTGAATGGAGAAGGGATCCAGGCGCTGGTTGGGAGGTGCGAACCACTCCAGGGACATGGAGTAGCCCCGTAGGTGGCAGGCCCCTCTGTTGGAGGTGGCATAGCCCAGGCCCATGCCCTTGGCACCCCTGGGGTCATAGGCGGCGAAGTCCTGCTTCTTGACGCCCATGAAGAGCTCCGGGTGCCCATAGTGCTCGGCGAGGCGGTATCCCCCCTCCGCCAAGAGGTGGCCGAACCGGCCCCGGCGGTAGGCCATCATCTCCAAGCAGCCGATGACGGCCTCAGGGTTGCCGAACTTAAGCTCGAAGGGGAGCTCGGCCAAGTCCTCTTTAGGGATGTAGCCCTTTTCGGCCAGCTCCATAGCAGCGGCGATGGTGCCGCCGGCGGAGATGGTGTCCAGGCCGTAGAGATTGCATAGGTAATTGGCGTAGAGGACGGCGTTGAGGTCGCCCACGCCGCAGTCGGACCCCAGGCCGAAGATGGTCTCGTACTCTGGGCCTTCGCCCTTCCCTTGCCACCTGGCGGGGCCCTTGATCTCCGTTACCCGTGCGCAGCCGATGGGGCAGGAGTAACACCCCTTGTTGCGCACCAATACTGATTTGGCTATGGCCTGGCCGGAGATGTCGTTGGCTGCCTCGAACTGGCCCTGCTGGAAGTTGCGGGTGGGCAAGATGCCCACACCGTTGGCAAAGCCCACAGTGGACGCCGTTCCCAGCCCCCTCAAAGCGTGGGCTGTCACCGGTGACTGGTTCACTACCTGCAGGGACTCCATCACCAGCTCGGAGAAGCGCAAGGGGTCGGCCACGGCCACAGCTCCTGTGCCGCGCACCACTATGGCCTTCACGTTCTTGGCCCCCATAGCCGCTCCTACCCCAGAGCGTCCGGCCGCCCGCGACTTGTCGTTGATGACGCAGGCATTGCGGCACAGGTTCTCGCCGGCGGGGCCGATGCCCGCCACCCGTGCCTGGGGGTCCGTCTCCCCGCGAAGGATGTCCTCCGTCTCCGCGGTGGTCTTGCCCCAAACGTGGGAGGCGTCCCTTATCTCCACCTGGTCGTTATAGATCCAGATGTAGACGGGCCTGGGCGCCCTCCCCTCTAGGATGACCATGTCGTAGCCGGCGAACTTCAACTCTGGCCCCCAGTAGCCGCCCGAATTGGAACAGGCGATGGCATCGGTGAGGGGACTTTTGCATAACACCATGTAGCGGCCGCCTGTGGGCGCATAAGTGCCCGTGAGGGGGCCGGTGGCGAAGATGACCTTGTTCTCTGGGCCCAGGGGGTCGCAGCGGGGGTCAATCTCCTCGTATAAGTACTTGGTGCCCAGGCCCCGGCCGCCGATGAACTGGCGGGCCCATTGCATGTTCAGCGGCTCCTTGACCACCTTGCCCGCGCTGAGGTCGATGCGCAGCACCTGACCGACCCATCCGTACGGCATGGCCTCCCTCCTCCTGGCTCTTTAGGCGCCCCTTTCCATAGCCGCTAGACGCTCCGCCCACGGCATGGGCTCCACTTCTGCAAATTCCAGCGCCCCATACACACATACCTTGACGCACTGGGGCTCTCCTTCGCACAGGTCACAGTTCTGGGCCACCTTCTTGTCCCCATGGAAGCCCATGACCCCGAAGGGACAGGCCACCATGCACATCTTGCAGCCGATGCACCTCTCCTCTTGGACGTAGACCTGACCGGTGTCCGCGCGTCGGGATATGGCATGGGTGGGGCAATGGGCCAGACAGGGGGCATCGGAGCAGTGGAAGCAAGCGTAGGCCCCATAGACCTGCTCGTCCACCAGGTCGAAGACCCAGATGCGGGTCCTGGCCGGCATGAAGAGTCCCTCGTGTCGGAAGGAGCAAGCTCCCTCACACAGGTGGCAGGACACACACTTCTCCGGGTGCGAGACGATCATCTTCATGGCCAACCTCTGCTCCGTCTTTATGTGCATCCCCACATATACGCCCTCGGTTTGCCAATGTCAATGTGCTGATAATACGAAAATTAGGGATGGGTCTCATCTGGCGCCCACCGCTACGGCGGCGGGTGGGCCTGGGTCTACATTATAATGGCCTACGGTAAGGACGCTTGGCGGAGGCTAGAATATGGCTGTCATCACCATAAACGGGCTGGACATCCATTACCGGGAAGCGGGCCAGGGACGGCCCGTGGTGCTGGTCCACGGATTTACAGGGAACTCCCGCAACTGGGCCCTGACGGTGCCTGCCCTGAGGCCCTATTACCGCCTCCTCTCGCCCGACCTGCGGGGCCACGGCCTTTCCGCCAAACCCGTCCTTCCTGAGGACTATGCTCTGGAGGCCATGGCCGATGATATTGTCGCCTTCGTCGGGCTGCTGGGCCTGGAGGGGTGCCACCTGGTGGGGCACTCCATGGGGGGCATGATCGCTCAGTTGGTGGCCCTAAAGGCCCCCCATCTCCTCCGCTCCCTGGTGCTGGTGGACACATCGGCCGAGCCCCCCGGGGCCCTGCGCACTGAGGAGCGGGCCCGCCTGGTGAGGGTAGCCATGGAGCAAGGCATGGAGGCGGTGTGGGAGGCCCAGCTGGCCCTCAACCCCATGGCCGAGGAGCTCCGATCCCAGCCCGAGCTGCTTCAGACGTGGAAGGAACAGTTCCTTATGACCTCCAGGGAGGCCTACATCTACTGTGCACAACATATAGCCAATCGGCGCCCCGTCCTGGATGAGCTGAAGGGCCTCAGAATGCCCGTTCTCATCGTGTGCGGGGAGCTGGACGAACCCTTTGTGGGCCCCTCCCGCCGCATGCACGAGGCCATTCCTGGCAGCCGCTTGGAGATCATCGCTGGCTGTGGGCACTCACCCCAGATAGAGCGCCCCCAAGAGTTCAACCGCCTCCTACTGTCCTTCCTGTGGGAGGTAGACGGCGTTACTCCCTAGGAGGTTTCCAGGGCTTAGGGGGCCAAAAATAGTGCTCTTCCCTCATCTGCCAGCCCTTGGGCTTCAGTTGGCTCTTCACATCGGCGATCATGCCGGCATGGCCGCATAGGTAGACCACCGTGTCTTCGGGGTTCAGCTGGAACTTTTGGATGTACCTCCCCACGATGGTGTTGACACGCCCTGTCTCCCCTGTCCAACCCTGGTTGCGCTCCTCCTGGGGGCGGCTTACCGTGGGCACGTATTCCAAGATGTGGGGGTAGCGCTGGGCGAGGGCTTTGAGCTCGGAATCGTAGACCAGCTCGTCCCAGTAGCTGGCCCCATGGAGGATGTAGAAGCGGTGCCCCTCCTGCCCACGGTGCAGGTAGTCCCGCACCATGCTCACAAAGGGGGCGATGCCTGTCACCGTGGCCACCATCAAGTGGCGGCTAAAGCGGTGGTCCAGGGTGAAAAGGCCCTTGGCCCGCGGACGCAGGCTCACCACGTCGCCCTCCCGTAGGCGCCAGAGGCGGGGTGTCAGCTGACCATGGGGCACCAGCTCTATGAACAGCTCCAGATAAGGCTCGTGAGGGGCGGAGACGATGGAATAGGGACGTTCTACCCCTTCCAGACCGATGGTGCAATACTGCCCCGGCCGGAATGGGAAGGGGACGGAGGGCTCTAACCAGAGGGTCATCAGGTCGGGGGTGTGGTCCTTACGTCTGATCACCCGGGCGGTGGCTGCGGGGGCCTTAGGGACGCCCTTGGGGGTAACAGTAAGCGGGTCTTCGCGCATCTCTTCCCTCCTTGGCCTGCCCCCTTCTATTCTCCCGCTTGCTACCTCTTGAGGGCAAGGCTCATAATCTAGACCGAGGAAAGGGGGGAGGCCGTGGCCCAGGAATACGACATAGAGGAGGTGCGTCGGCGGTATGTGGGGATGGAGACGGCGGAGACCCAGGGCCGCTATCCTGTGGAGCACGACCCTATCCGCCGTCACTGCCACATGGTGGACGATACCAACCCCCTCTTCCTGGACCCTGATTACGCTAAGAACACCAAGTATGGTGAGGTCATCTGCCCACCCTCGGGCTGGCTAGCCATATACTTTGCCAGCTTGGGCCCTTGGCCACCGGTATTCGAGCCGTTGGTGCCCGTGGTGCCTGCACCGGGGAAGCGCATCATCAACATGGCCCAGGAGGTGGAGTGGTTCGACGTCATTCGCGTCGGCGACCGCCTCTCCATCAAGCGGCGCATCGCCGATGTCTTCCAGCGTCCCATCAGCATCGACCCCCAGGCGGTGTGGGTGATAAGTGAGCTCATCATCAAGAACCAGCATGGCAAGGTGGTATGTGTGGTGCGCAACACCCTCCTCTTCCACCGTTCGCCAGAGGAGGTGGCGGCCGATAAGGCGGGGGCAGAGGGATGAGGAAGCGGCCACAGCGATACTGGGAGGACGTGGAGATAGGGGAGGAGCTGGCGGGCTTCTCCCTGGAGATCAACACTCGGCGTGTGTTCCTCCAGATAAGCGGCACCCAGGACTGGTACCCCTTGCACTTCGACTCTCAGTTCGCTCGTCGCTCCGGCCACCAGGACATCTTCATGAACACGGGCTTCCTGCAGGCTGCCCTGGTGAGGGTCATCACCGACTGGATGGGAGACGAGGGTTTTCTCAAGAAGCTCTACTTCGAGATGCGCCGCCAGCAAAGGCCAGGTGACATCATGACGTGCAAGGGGCGCGTGGTGGACAAGTACGTCCGCGATGGCCAGCACTATGTGGAGTGCGAGGTTTGGGCGGAGAACGAGAGGGAGGGCATCACCACGCCAGGTCGGGCCTGGGTCATCCTCCCATCACGCCAGGGGAGGCCTCCAGAAGAGACTTAATGGCCGGCAGGGCGGCGCGGGCTGCCCTCTCCCCGCGGCGGACGGCTTCCTGTATACGCATCGGCAGGGCAGCCATGATGCCATGTAAGCGGGGCCTTACTGTGGCCGCCGCCGGCGGGCGTGGCGGCGGCCCCTCCCCCACGAGGCATGCCAGTAGGGCCAGCCCCCCGAGGCGCGATGGGGGCGTGGCCCCCAAGGCCCACAGCAGGTTCCCCAGCCTACGGGAGGCTGGGCGGAGGGGTGGCGGCAAGAGGAAGAACTCGCCCACTGGCACCGCCACCACCGGTAGGCCGGGGAACGCCACCTGGGCCAGCCCCACGGGGACTGTGTCGTGCAGGCCTCCATCCACGAACCATCGCCCCTGTAGCTTCACGGGAGGTAGGAGCCCTGGTGGACGGATACTGGCCTCCACTGCTCTACCCACGTTGCCCTCCCTCACCAGCAGGTGTTGCCCAGATGCCGCATCCAAAACGGTGGCAGCAAAAGGCAAGGCCAGCTCCTGGAAATCCAGGTGCCCGTAGCAGCGCCACAGCTTTTGGCCGAAGCCCCAGGCCTCCGGCCCGATGCGCAGCCCCCCCAGGAACCAAGCGGTGAGGGAGGCCATGTTGGCCGAGAGGGCCACCTCTACCATCTCCCGGACATCGCGATGGGCGGCATACAGGGGGCCTATCAGGGAGCCGGCGCTGGCCCCCACCAGGCCAGCGATGGGCACCCCCGCCTCGTGTAGGGCCTTGATGACGCCCACGTGCGCCCACCCTCTTATGCCTCCTGCTCCCAAGGCCAGCACGATGCCCCGCATAGGCCCTACACCGGCCTGGCCACCCCCAGAGCCTGAGGCCTTATGAACACCGTGGGGGGCAGAGGTGGGACGGGGGTAAGTATCTCCAGGCGCACCAGGCGAAACCCTGCTTTCTCCATCAGGCGAGGGGTATCGCGGTTGGGATGACAGCCAGCGGCCAGCCACCGCCAGAGGGGTGTGATGGCGTCCTGGGCCCAGGCGCCCAGGCGATGGTGGTAGCGCACATGCTCGAAGAAGCGCAGCTCACCGCCAGGACGTAGGACCCGCCTCACCTCCATTAGGGCACGGCCCACGTCTTCCACGCTACAGAAGACAAAGGTGGCCACTACGGTATCGAAATAGCCGGTGGGGAAGGGCAGGTCTTCAGCGCGGGCCTGCAGGATGGTGATGGGGAGGCCCAAGGCGCGGGCCCGTCTCTTGGCCCGGGCCAGCATGTAAGGGTCGGGCTCTGTGGCCACCACGGCTGCGGGGTCCTGGTAGTATGGAAAGCTGGCGCCCGTGCCACAGCCCACCTCCAGGACGCGTCCGCGCGCCTGGCCCACCACCTCATGGCGCACGCGGCGCATGAAGGTGCTCTCAGCTCCGGCCATCAAGAAGTCATAGAAGGCGGCAAACCACTTGTGGCCCTTCATAGTGTCAGGGGGTTGGCCCATATCATCGTAAGATCTTACCCTCTCATTAGGCCCATGAGGAGGGAATCGGCGTCGGCCCGGCCTTTGGCCGTATCCACCCTGGACGAGGCTCACCTGGGGCGCTCGGTGCTGCGGCTGGCGTGGCCAGTGATGGTCCAGCAGACCAGCTACTCCATGGTTCAACTGGTGGACACCTTTTTGGTGGGCCATCTTGGAGAGGATGCGCTGGCGGGGCTGCGTTTGGGCGCCCAGATCTTCTGGTTCGCCTTCGCTGGCATGACGGCGGTGGGGGTGGGGGCTATAGCTGTGGTCTCCCGCAGCGTTGGGGCGCAGCAATGGGCTCGGGCGCGGCGGGCGGTGGGCAGTGCCCTGGCCCTGGCCCTGGTTTGGGGGCTGCTGGTGGGGGTCAGCATGTGGGCCCTGGGCGGGTGGGCCTTGGGCATGCTGGGAGCCGAGCCAGAGGCCCGTCGCTTGGGGGGGCAGTATCTGCAGGCGGCGGCCTTTGGGATGCCGTTCTGGTCGCTCCTTTATGCTGCCAACGCCGTCCTGCAAGGGGCCGGGGATACCCGCACTCCCATGGCCGTGGGGGTGTTCATCAACGTGGTGAACATGGTCATGGCCTATTCGCTAATCAATGGTGTTGGGCCTTTTCCGTGGTTGGGGGTGGCAGGTTCGGGGGCGGGCTTCACCATCGCTGCTTTCCTGGGGGCTGTGGTCATCTTGTGGCTTCTGGCATCCGGCCGCCTCCTCCTAAGGTGGTCGCCCTCATCGTGGCCGCTATTTCATCGTTCGGAGGCGGCCAGGGTGGTGCAGGTAGGGCTGCCCACGGCCCTGGAGCAGGCCCAGTTCAACATGGCCTTCATGCTGTACACCCGCATCGTGGCCTCCCTGGGCACCACGGCGGTGGCCGCCCATGGGGTGGCCTTGGCTGTCCAAAGTTTGGCCTTCAACGCTGGTATGGGCATAAGCGTGGCCACGTCCGCCCTGGCTGGGCAGGGGCTGGGGGCAGGCCGCCCCGACTTGTCGGAGCGGGCGGTGTATGCTGCTGCCCGGTATGCGTCCTTGGTCATGGGCAGCGTGGGGCTGGTGTTGATGGTGTTGGGACATCCCATCGTCTCCCTCTTTGTGGGCGGGGAGGGGGCAGAGGAGGTGGTGGACATCGGGAGCCGCCTCATGTTCATCTTCGGGTTTGCCATGCCCGTGCTGGGGGCCAACCTGGCCTTCAGCGGTGGCCTGCGGGGGGCAGGCGATACACGGGCGGTCATGCTCATCATGGCCTTTGGCACGTGGGTAGTACGCCTGGGCCCCGCCTACCTTTTGGCCATCACAGCCGGGTTGGGGGCGCCGGGGGCTTGGGCGGCTGCCGTGATGGACATAAGTGCCCGCACCTTCCTCATGTGGTGGCGGTTCCGCAGCGGCCGCTGGAAGCAGATTCGCGTGTAGTCGGGCGATGACAGCGCCCGCCATGACTGCTACCATAGGGGCGAGGGCAGGCCCATGAGTAAGGTCATCATCTACACCCTGGCCGGCTGCCCCACCAGCCAGAAGGCCTTGCGGGCCTTGCGGGAGCGGGGCATCGACTTCGAGGAGCGGCGGGTGGACGAGGACCCCCGCTGGTGGGAGGAGGCCCTTAAGTACTCGGTCACCGTGCCCATCATCATCTGGGGCGAGGGCGATGTGGAGATAGGCTGGGAGGGAGAGCACGGCTGAGAGATCACGTGAGGGCCGGGTGCCGGCCCACCCCCTCTGGCTTTATAACACCCTGAGCCGCCGCAAGGAGATGTTCCACCCTCTGCAAGAGGGGAGGGTGGGCATATACTCCTGCGGCCCCACTGTGTACCGCTTCGCCCACATCGGCAACCTGCGAACCTACCTGATGGCCGACTGGCTGCGGCGGACGTTGGAGGCCCTGGGCTACCAGGTGGTGCACGTCAAGAACATCACCGATGTAGGACACATGCGCCAGGAGCAGCTGGAGCGTGGGGAAGACAAGGTGGTGGCCGCTGCCCTGGCCGAGGGCAAGACCCCCCAGGAGATCGCCCAATTCTACACCGCTGCTTTCCTGCGGGATGAGGCCCGTTTGGGCATCCTCCCCGCCCATGTTTACCCCAAGGCCACCGAACACGTGGAGGATATGATCGGCCTCATATCTCGCCTCCTGGAGCGGGGCTACGCCTATGTGCGGCAAGGGAATGTATACTTCGATGTGTCCAAGTTCCCCCGCTATGGCCAGCTATCGGGGCAGATGGGCCTAGGCCTCCTGGCAGGGGTGCGGGTAGAGGCTGATCCTCTCAAAGATGACCCCCGCGATTTCACCCTCTGGAAGGCGGCGGAGCCTGGCCGTGTCCTTAAGTGGCCGAGCCCCTGGGGTGAGGGGTTCCCAGGCTGGCACATCGAGTGTTCGGCCATGGCCATCCGCTATCTGGGCCCCCATCTGGACATCCATACAGGTGGGGTGGACAACATCTTCCCCCATCATGAGGACGAGATAGCCCAGAGCGAGGCCGCCTACGGTGCCCCGTTCGTGCGGTACTGGGTGCACGGCCAACACCTGCTGGTGGACGGGGTGAAGATGGCCAAGTCCACAGGCAACGTTTACACCCTGGACCATCTGGAGATGCGGGGGTTCGAGCCCCTGGCCTTCCGCTACTTATGCGCCACTGTGCACTACCGCCGCCGCATGAACTTCACGTGGGAAGCCCTCGCTGCTGCCCAAAGAGGCCTGCTGCGTCTGCGGCTACACGCCCAGGGCGAGGGGAAAGGCTCTTCCAACCCCTCCCTAGCGCAAAGGCTGCGTCTTCTCTTTTGGGAGGCGGTGTGCGACGACCTCAACATACCGCGAGCGCTGGCGGTAGCCTGGATGGTGGCTCGCTCGGGGCTCCCTGGCCCCCTCAGGCGCCAGCTGCTTTTGGAGTTCGACCGCGTGCTGGGCCTGGGGCTTGACAGGGAGGCGGAGCCCTGCGAGCTGCCGCAAGAGGTGCGTCGCCTGGTGCAGAGGCGGCGGAGCCTCCGGCGGCAGGGCCGCTTTGCAGAGGCCGATGCCATCAGGGCAGAACTGCTGGGCCGCGGCTACGAGGTGCGGGACGAGGGCCCCGTCACCCACGTCCTGCCGCGACCCCGTTGGGCCCAGCGGCCGGCCACGATAGCCCGCAGCCAGGATGTCCCTCTGCTGCTGGAGCGGCCCGCCGAGCGCCGCATCACCGTTAGCCTGCTGGCTAGGGACGATCGCCCCCATCTGGAGGAGTGCCTGGCCCACCTCTTGCCATATCTGGGGGAAGAAGACGAGGTCATCGTGGTCGATAACGGCTCCGACGACGACACCGGCCCCTGGCTGGACACCATCTCCGCCAGGGATGGGCGGGTGAAGGTAGTGCATGCTGACCACTTCTTGGGGGCGGCTGCTGCCCGTAACATCACCATGCGCCTGGCCCGTGGGCGCTGGTTCCTGTGGCTGGACAGCAGCGTGCGTCTGACAGGCGACATATCTCCAGCTCTGGAGAAGGCCTTCGCCGATGCCTCGGTGGGGATGGTGGGGCGATGGGGCCTATGTACCTCTGACCTGCGCCACTTTCAAGAAGTCGAAGCCCATGGCGAGGTGGACGCTCTGGCGGGGTACCTTATGGCCCTGCCGCGGGAGGTTGTGGCTCAGCTGTTCCCCCTGGACGAGAGGTTCCGCTTCTATCGACATCTGGACCTGGACGTGAGCCTGCGCGTAAGGGCCCTGGGGCGCCGCCTTCTGTGTGACCCCTCGCTGCCTGCCCACCGCACCGTCCATTGGGAATGGGAGAGGACGCCCCCCGAAGAGCGGGATCGCCTCAGCAAGGCCAACTTCTATCGCTTTCTGCGGCGCTGGGGGCACAGGGTTGACCTTTTGGTCTCCAGATGCGCCCCCGACTCCTCCATTGTATGATGGGAGCGGGGAAAGGTAGGAGATGGAGATAGGTGGGGTAGGCCTCGGCGTGGCCTTTGCCGCCGGTGTCCTATCATGTCTTTCGCCGTGCCTCCTCCCTTTGGTGCCCTCTTACATCGCCTACCTGATGGGCACATCGGCCCAGGGGAAGCCAGCGGCCGCCATGGCGCCCGGGGGGACGGTGGTGGCCATACGGCCGGTGGCCATTACCTCTGGTAGTCCCCTAGGGCATGCCCTTGGGTTTGTGAGCGGGTTCTCGCTGGTGTTCATCGCCTTTGGTGCCTCCTTGGGGCTCTTGGGGTACTTCTTGCGCCAGCACCGCGATGTAGTGCAGAAGGTGGCGGGCTCCCTGCTCATATTGCTGGGCCTGCACCTGGCGGGCGTCATCACCATCCCGTTTTTGGAGCAGGAGCGGCGCCTAGGTGTGGATGCGGCCCGGGGATATATTCGCTCCTTCTTGGTGGGGGCGTCCTTCGCTGCGGGGTGGAGCCCTTGCATAGGCCCCACATTGGGGGCCATCTTGGCTGTGGCGGTATCTGGGGGCAGCGTCATGGAGGCCGTCCTATTGCTGGCGGCCTATTCGGCGGGGCTGGCCATCCCCTTCCTGGTCATGGGCCTGGCCTTTAACGCTCTCCTGCCCGTTTACCGATGGCTGAAGAGGGCTGGGGGTGTCATCAACTATGTGAGCGGGGCCATGTTAGTGGTGGTAGGGATCCTCATATTCACTGGTAGCCTTATCAATCTCAATAGCCTCTTCAACTGGGGCCCCCTGTCCGACCTGGGCTCCAAGCTGTGACGGCGTCATGAGGTGGGACCTGCGGAGCAGGCTTCTGGCCCTTGTGGGCGTAGCGGTGATTGTGGCGGTGGTTTTGTTACCGTTAAAGGTGCTGGGGCTTCTGGGGCGGCAAGGGGGGCTGGAGGAGGCCCGACTGGTGGAGACAGGCCCACCAGCTGGGGTGGGGGGTTATTCCGTGGGGCCGGAGCGAGGGCAATTCGCCCCCGATTTTGAGGCGCCCACCTTAGAAGGGGGCCAGAAGGTGCGCCTAAGCGATTTTCGTGGTCGCCCCGTCTACCTCAACTTCTGGGCCACGTGGTGCGGGCCCTGTGAGCGGGAGCTCCCGGACATCGCTCGCCTGCGGCGTTCTCACCCCGACCTTGTGGTGATAGGCATCAACCGGGCCGAGCCGCCGGAGCGGGCTCTTCGGTTCCTGAAGAACCTCGGGCTTTCGGGGAGCAGCTCCCCCTTCACGGCCTCTGTAGCCGACCCCACTGACGTGCTATTCCCTGCTTATAGGGGCATCGGCATGCCCTTCAGCGTTTTCCTCAACCGTCAGGGGCGGGTAGTAGCCGTGTATAATGGCCTCCTCCCTCTGGAGAAGATGGAGGAGATGTACCGCTTGGCGGCAGAGACGGACTGAGCTGGGCCATCACCAGGGAAGTGGGAGGGCGGGGGGCTGATATATGCGGGGAACGGGCTCCTAAGGCGGCTGGGCCTTTGACGAGGGTTAGGCCCTCATCATACCATGATGTTGGGCCCGTAGCTCAGCGGAAGAGCGGGGGACTTTTAATCCCAGGGCCGTGGGTTCGAATCCCACCGGGCCCTCCAGGACTCCATACAGAGGCGTGGTCATCTCCTTTGTGCCCAGACTGTACCCAGCGCATGCCCGGGTCTTGGTCACGATGATGCCTGGATCTCCATGCGTGTGTGTGATAGCAGGGAGCACATGTCCCCCCTCTCATCAAGGGTGTGGGCGCGATGCCCTGGGCGCTGGCGTGAGGATACCTGCGGGCTGTTGTGTTGGCAGCGCTCCCTCCAGGGTATAGGGGAGGCGTGTGAGGACGCTACCCGGCTCGGCCTCGGTCACAGGTGTTAGCGCCGAGGCAAGTCGTCCCACGCCCAGCCTGTCGAGGCGCCTTCGGGTCCAGGGGGCGCGCCCCAGCCGGACTTCCAACGCCTGGGCCTGCGTTAAGAAGCGCACAAAGGCCACGGACGGCCCCGGCCTGCCCCCTAGGGCGTGCCAGGGTGCTAAGGACAGGAGCCCCCCACCGCCCTGCAGGCGTTGAGGCGGCCACCGCTGGGCCACTGACCAACCAGGCCAGAGGGCGTATCCGCGTTCCCTTCCACGGCCGTGCGCACACAGGTGTTGTTATCGCAGGCGCCCCTCGCCCACACCAGCCCCGCCACCCCTGAGACGAAGGGGGTGGCCATGGAGGTGCCGCTGCCGTAGGCGTACTTAACGCCCCATATCCAGAGGCGGTTTCGGTGGTCGGGGGCAGTGGAGAGGATGCTCACCCCCGGCGCGCCGATGTCCACCCAGTCGCCGTAGTTGGAGAAGCTGGCCTTCTGGTCCTTGTTGTCGGTGGCGCCGACGGCGATGACCTTCCCATAGGCGGCGGGGTAGAGCGGGCTGTCGGTGTTGTCGTTGCCGGCCGCCGCCACCAGCACCGCCCCCTTGTCCCAGGCGTAGTTCACGGCCTCCTCCACAGTCTTGGAAGCCGAGTAGCCCCCCAGGCTCATGTTGATGACCTTGGCGCCGGCATCGGCAGCCGCCACGATGCCATTGGCGATGGCGTCCCAGGAGCCGAAGCCGTTGTCGTTCAGCACCTTTACGTTCAGCAGCCTGCAGGCTGGGCAGGTGCCCGCCACCCCCAGACGGTTGTCGGTGACGGCGGCGGCGATGCCGGCCACGTGGGTGCCGTGGCCGTAGCGGTCGTCCACCGTCTTGCTGCCGCTGAAGTTCAGGTTGTCGGCCAGCAGCTTGTCCTTCAGGTCCTCGTGACTCTGGTCGATGCCCGTGTCCAGGATGGCAACGACGATACCCGTGCTGTCCGTGCTGATGACCCATGCCTCGGGGGCGTCGATGTCGGCATCGGCGGTGCCGCCGTTCTGGCCGGTGTTGTGCAGCCCCCACTGGTCGCCAAAACGGGGGTCGTTGGGGAAGCCCACCGCCTGCCAGATGCCGTTGGGCTCGGCGAACAGTACGTGAGGGTTGCGGGCATAAGCGGCGGCGCGGGCCCGCTCCTGCCCTGGCGGCACCAGGACCACCTGCACGGCGATGCCGGGTATCTCCTCCTTTACCCGACCCCCGTTCTGTCGGTGCACCTCGGCCACGACCTGGGCGGGAGTGCCGGGCCGGAACTTGACCAGCACCTCGCCGGGGACGATGTCGGCCTCGGCGGACGTTGTGAAGGCGCGGGGCTGGCCCAGGAGGAGCAGCGCCAACACCCCCACGCCACCAGCAAGGATGAGCAATCGCCTGACCAGCCCTACCATCCCCTACCTCCCCTTCCGGCTCGCCATCTGGTGCCCCCAGTGTAGGCGGCGCCCCCCTTGTCAACGTTTCCCGGGGCTGGCCCCAGAGACAAGGGCCCTCATTGCGGGACGAGGCCACGCCTCGTTGACAATATAGGGTGGGCACCGTAAACTAACATGTTGGCTTCGCTTACAGGAGGGGCAGCGCCGAGGGCCCCTTGTAGGTTTGGCCTCTCGGCCATTTATTTTGGGGTGAGTGTTATGCCGACCATAAACCAGCTGGTGCGAAAGGGGCGGCGGCCGGTGAAGAAGAAGTCTAAGGCCCCCGCTCTCCTATACAGCTTCAATAGCCTGAAGGGCACACTGCGGGTGGTGCCTTCCCCCCAGAAGAGGGGGGTCTGCACCGCTGTGCGCACCATGACCCCTAAGAAGCCCAACTCCGCCCTGCGCAAGATAGCCAAGGTGCGCCTCACCAATGGCATCGAGGTGACGGCTTACATCCCTGGGGAGGGGCACAACCTGCAGGAGCACTCCATCGTCCTGGTGCGGGGGGGCAGGGTCAAGGACCTGCCCGGTGTCCGCTACCACATCGTGCGGGGAGCCCTGGACTGCGCCGGCGTGAGCGGGCGCCGTCAGCAGCGCAGCAAGTACGGGGCGCGGCGTCCCTCCAGCTAATGAAGGTGCTTCACCATGCCTAGACGCAGAGGTCGTGTAGTTAGGCGTGAGGTCCCGCCAGACCCCAAGTACGGGAGCGTCTGGGTGCAGAAGATGATCAACCACATCATGTGGAAGGGAAAGAAGAGCAAGGCCGAGAAGATCGTCTATAAGGCCCTTGAGCTGGTGCGTCAGCGCACCGGGGAGGACCCTGTTAAGGTCTTCGAGCAAGCGGTGCGCAACTGCATGCCGGTGCTGGAGGTGCGCCCACGGCGGGTGGGCGGGGCCACCTATCAGATCCCCATAGAGGTGCGGCCCGAGCGTCAGCTCTCCTTGGCTATGCGCTGGCTGCGCGATGCTGCCCGCTCCCGCAAGGGCCGCCCCATGTTCGAGCGGCTGGCGGCCGAGATCTTGGACGCCTCCCGAGGCACGGGGGCGGCCGTCAAGCGGCGCGACGATGTCCACCGCATGGCCGAGGCCAATAGGGCTTTTGTGCACTACCGGTGGTAGTAGGAGGCCTGGGAGGTCTATGTTGGAGCAGGTATCCATCGAACGACTACGTAACATCGGCATCATCGCCCATATAGATGCCGGCAAGACCACCGTCACCGAGCGTATCCTCTATTTCACCGGCCGCACCTACAAGATAGGGGAGGTGGACGAGGGGACGGCCACCATGGACTATCTGCCCCAGGAGAAGGAGCGGGGCATCACCATCACCGCTGCTGCCACCACCTGCCTCTGGCGCGACCATGTGATCAACATCGTCGACACCCCTGGGCATGTGGACTTCACGGTGGAGGTGGAGCGGAGCCTGCGCATCCTGGATGGCGGGGTGGTGGTGTTCGAATCTGTCCATGGCGTGCAGAGCCAGTCGGAGACGGTGTGGCGGCAGGCCGACCGCTATAAGGTGCCTCGCATCTGTTTCGTCAACAAGATGGACCGGATGGGTGCCGACTTCTGGCGCACGGTGAACATGATCAGGGAGCGGCTGGGGGCGCGCCCGGTGGCCATCCAGATACCCATAGGGGCTGAGGGCTCCTTCCAAGGGGTGGTCGACCTGGTGGAGGAGGTGGCCTGGGTCTTCTCTGACGACCCCACGGTCCCCCCGCAGCGCCTTCCCATCCCCTTCGAGCTCAGGGAGGAGGCCCGCCGCCGCCGCGAGCAGATGATCGAGGCCCTGGCGGAGGTGGACGACCAGATCCTCATGAGCTATGTAGAGGGGCATCCCCTCACGCCAGCGGAGATCAAGAAGGCCATCCGGCGGGCCACCATCGCTTATCTCATCACCCCCGTCCTATGTGGGGCGGCCCTGCGCAACAAAGGCATTCAGCCCCTCCTGGATGCCATCGTGGACTACCTCCCCTCCCCCGTGGACCTGCCGCCGGTAAGGGGCATCGACCCCCGCACGGGGGAGGAGGTAGAGCGGCATCCCAGCGCCGATGAGCCCTTCAGCGCCCTGGCCTTCAAGGTGGTGGCCGACCCCTATGTGGGGCGTCTGGTGTACTTCCGGGTCTATTCCGGCCGCCTGCGCCAGGGCACCAACGTCTACAACGCCAGTCGCCGGCAGCGGGAGCGGATGGGGCGCATCATGCGCATGCACGCCAATCGGCGGGAGGACATACCGGAGGTGACGGCGGGGATGATCGCCGCTACCGTGGGCCTCAAGAACACCTTCACCGGGGACACCCTCTGCGCCGAGGAGGCCCCTATCCTCCTGGAGGCCATCAAGTTCCCCGAGCCGGTGGTCTCGGTGGCCATCGAGCCCCGGGCCAAGGACGACCAGGAGAGATTGGCCGTCACCCTGGCTCGCATGTCGGAGGAGGACCCCACCTTCCGCTACCGCTACGACCCGGAGACGGGCCAGACCATTATCTCGGGCATGGGGGAGCTGCACCTGGAGATCGTGGTGGACCGCATGCGGCGAGAGTTCGGGGTGGAGGCGCGTGTGGGGCGGCCCGAGGTGGCCTACAAGGAGACCATCACCCGCCCCGCGCGGGCTGAGGGGCGCTTCATCCGCCAGACGGGCGGTCGCGGCCAGTACGGAGTGGTGGTGGTGGAGGTGGAGCCCCTGCCCCGCGGCTCCGGCTTCCAGTTCGAGGACCGCACCGTGGGGGGCGTCATCCCCAAGGAGTTCATACCAGCGGTGGAGAAGGGCGCCCGCCAGGCCCTGGAGGCGGGGGTGTTGGCCCACTACCCCGTCATCGATGTCAAGGTGACCCTGGTGGATGGCCAGCACCACCCGGTGGACTCCTCCACCTTCGCCTTCGAGATGGCTGGGTCTATGGCTGTCCAGGAGGCCCTCAAGCAGGCAGCGCCGGTGCTCCTGGAACCCATCATGAAGTTGGAGATCGCCACCCCGGAGGAGTTCTTCGGCGACATTTTGGGCGACATCACCGCCCGCCGGGGCCATGTGGTGCAAGTGGACCATCAGGGGCACCTACGCATCGTCACCGCCCTGGTACCCCTGGCTGAGCTCTTCAATTACGCCACCGACTTGCGCTCCCTCTCCCAGGGCCGCGCTACCTACACCTTGGAATTCCACCACTACGAGCCCGTGCCCCAGCAGCTGGCGGAGGCCATCATCGGCCGCGCCCGCGGGGCAGTGCGGAGGTGAGGGACGTGGCCCGCCAGAAGATACGCATCAAGCTTAAGGCATATGACCACCGCATCTTGGACCAGTCGGCCCAGATGATCGTGGAGGCCGCTGAGCGCACAGGGGCGGTGGTGGCCGGGCCTGTCCCATTGCCCACCGAGATCAAGCGCTTTTGCGTCCTCCGTTCCCCTCACATCGACAAGGACTCTCGTGAGCACTTCGAGATCCGTACCCATAAGCGGCTCATCGACATCCTAGACCCCACCTCCAAGACGGTGGACGCCTTAATGCGGCTGCAGCTACCGGCGGGGGTGGACATCGAGATAAAGCTATGAAGGTGGAAGGAATCCTAGGCCGCAAGCTGGGCATGACCCAGCTCTTCGCCCCCGACGGGACGGCTCGTCCCGTCACCGTCCTAGAGGTGCTGCCGTCCACAGTGGTGCAAGTCAAGACGGTGGAGAAGGACGGCTATGCCGCCGTCCAGCTGGGCTATGGCTGGCGCAAGCGGCTCAACAAGCCCCTTAAGGGCCACGTCAAGGGGTTGGGGAGCTTCCGCTACCTCCGAGAATTCCGAGTGGATGATCCTAAGGAGTGGCAGGTGGGCCAGAAGGTGGGGTGCGAGCTCTTCCAGCCGGGCGACCTGGTGGACATCACTGGCATCTCCAAGGGAAAGGGGTTCGCTGGTGTGGTGAAGCGCCACGGCTTTGCCGGCGGGCCCAAGAGCCATGGCCAGTCGGACCGGTGGCGGGCCCCGGGGTCCATCGGCGCCGGCACCGACCCCGGCCGGGTCATCAAGGGGCTGCGCATGGCAGGGCACATGGGGGCCCGCCAAGTGACGGTCAAGAACCTGCTGGTGGTGCATGTGGACCCAGCCAAGGGCATCATGATGGTGCAGGGGGCTGTGCCCGGCCACAAGGGGAGCCTCCTGAAGATCAAGTTCGCCAAGTCCGCCGACGACCTGAAGCGGAGGAGGGCCAAGGCCCGTGTTGCTGGTGGTTAAGAACATCGAAGGCCAAGAGGTGGGCACCATCGAGGTGGAGGACTACGTATTTGGCCTCCGCCCCAACAAGGCTGTCCTCCACCAGGCCTATGTGGCCCAACGGGCCAACCAGCGGCGGGGGACGGCCAGCACCAAGACCCGCGGCGAGGTCAAGGGGAGCACCCGCAAGGTGCGCCCCCAGAAGTACACCGGCCGCTCCCGCCAGGGGAGCATCCGCGCCCCCCACTGGCGGCACGGAGGGGTGGTCTTTGGCCCCAAGCCCCGCGACTATTCGCAGCGGCTGCCCAAGAAGATGCGGCGCCTAGCTATCCGCTCTGCCCTCTCGGGCAAGGTGGCCGATGGCGAGCTGGTGGTGGTGGACAAGCTGGAGATGGAGCGCCCCAACACCAAGGAGATGGCCCGCATCCTCCGCAACCTGGGGGTGGAACGCTCGGCCCTGGTGGTGACGGGTGAGCCCGACCGCAACGTCTACCTCTCGGTGCGCAACCTGGAGGGGAAGAAGTGGCTGCCCGCCGCCTACCTCAACGTGGTGGACCTCCTGCACCACCGCCATGTGGTGATGACGGAGGCGGCAGTGCGCAAGGCCGAGGAGCTCTGGGGCCAGGAGGCGGAGCGGCGGCGGGCGCTGAGGAGGTGTGGCATCCGTGAGTAAGGCCCTCCACCCCACCCAGGTCATCATCCGGCCCATCGTGACCGAGAAGGCCACCTACCTGGCCGAGCAGAACAAGTACGTCTTTGAAGTGCACCCCGATGCCAACAAGACCCTTGTCAAAGAGGCGGTGGAGAAGGGGTTCGGGGTGAAGGTCAGGAAGGTCAACATCATCCGCCTGCAGCGGCGGGCCCGCCGCACCGCCAGGGGCCATCTGTTGGAGGGCCGGCGGTGGAAGAAGGCCATCGTCACCCTGGCCGAGGGCTATAGGATAGAGCTGTTCGAGGGCGTGTGATAGCCATGGGCGTTAAGGTTTACAAGCCCACCTCCCCCGGCCGGCGCAATGCCACCGGATACACCTTCGAGGAGATCACCAAGAAGGAGCCGGAGAAGGCCCTCACCGTCCCCAAGAAGGGCACGGGGGGCCGCAACAACCAAGGGAAGATCACCGTGCGCCACCGCGGGGGCGGCGTTAAGCGGCGCATCCGCATCATCGACTTCAAGCGGGACAAGTGGGGGGTGCCGGGCCGGGTGGCGGCTATCGAGTACGACCCCAACCGCTCGGCCCGCATCGCCCTCATCCATTACGCCGACGGTGACAAGCGGTACATCCTCTGCCCCCTGGGGCTGCAGGTGGGGGACACCGTCATGTCCGGGCCGGGGGCGGAGGTCAAGCCAGGCAACGCCCTCCCGTTGAAGGAGATACCGGTGGGCACCCTGGTGCACAACATCGAGCTGCACAAGGGTAAGGGAGGGCAGGTGGTGCGGGCGGCCGGGGCGGCGGCCCAGGTGCTGGGGCGGGAGGAGCGCTACGTTTTGGTGCGCCTGCCATCGGGAGAGGTGCGCCGCATCTTCGGGGAGTGCATGGCCACCATAGGCCAGGTGGGCAACGTGGAACACGACCAGATCCGACTGGGGAAGGCTGGCCGCCGCCGCCTCTTGGGATGGCGGCCGGCGGTGCGGGGCTCGGCCATGACGCCCCGTGACCATCCCCACGGTGGGGGAGAGGGTCGGGCCCCAGTGGGGCTGCCCCACCCCAAGACCCCATGGGGCAAACCAGCCCTGGGGGTGCGCACCCGCCGTCGCAAGGACACCGATAAGTACATCGTCCGCCGGCGCTATGAGCAGTAGGGAGGTGACGCTGTCTTGTCGCGCTCGCGCAAGAAGGGCCCGTACGTGGACCCTAAGCTGATGGAGAAGGTGCGCAAGGTCCGCAGCTCGGGGCAGCGGATGGTCATCAAGACCTGGTCGCGGCGCTCCACTATCGTGCCGGAGATGGTGGGGCTCACCATCGCTGTGCACGACGGGCGGCGGCACGTCCCCATCTACATAACCGAGAACATGGTGGGGCACAAGCTAGGGGAGTTCGCCCCCACCCGCACCTTCCGTGGTCACAGTGGCAAGACGGCCCAAGTGGCGCGCATGAAGAAGAAGTAGCCATGCAGGTGAAGGCCTTTGTCCGCAACGTCCCCATCTCCCCTAAGAAGGCCCGTCTCATCCTGGACGAGATCCGCGGTAGGCGGGTGGACGAGGCCTTGACCATCCTGCGCTTCATGACCACTCCCAAGGCCAAGATAGTGGCCAAGGCCGTGCGATCGGCGGCAGCCAACGCCGAGAACAACTATCATATGGACCCCCGCCGCCTGCAGGTGGTGGCGTGCTGGGTGGGGGACGGTATCCGGCTCAAGCGGCTCAACCCGCGGGCGCGGGGCCGGGCGGACATCATCCGCCGCCGTCGCTCCAACATCACCATCGTGGTGGACGAGGTGTAGGACATGGGGCATAAGATCCATCCCATAGGGCTGCGCATCGGCGTCATCTACGGTTGGCAGAGCAAGTGGTTCACCGACCGCAAGCCCGTATATACGGAGCTGCTGCACGAGGACCTGGCCATACGCCGCGCCATTCTAGAGGCGCTGCCCGATGCCGCCATCTCCAAGATAGAGATCGAGCGTAACGCCAACCAGGTGACGGTCACCATCCACACCGCCCGCCCGGGCATCGTCATCGGCCGTGGTGGGCAGCGGGTGGACGAACTCCGCTCCCAGCTGGAGGGCCTCACCGGCAAACGGGTGCGAGTCAACATCCAGGAGGTGGCGGTGCCGGAGCTGGACGCGCGGCTGGTGGCCCAGACCATCGCCAGCCAGATAGAGCGCCGCGTCTCCCACCGGCGGGCCATGAAACAGGCGGTGGCCAGGGCCATGCAACGCGGGGCCAAGGGCATCAAGATCCGGGTGGCCGGCCGCCTGGGAGGGGCGGAGATGAGCCGCAAGGCGGTGGAGTTGGTGGGCCGCGTCCCCCTCCACACCCTGCGGGCGGACATCGACTACGGATTTGCCGAGGCGGTGATACCTCAGGGGGTCATCGGGGTCAAGGTGTGGATCTACAAGGGCGACGTCTTGCCCGAGAGGGAGGAGAGGGTGGAGGAGGCCGTCCCTGTCGCGGAGGCCCCAGCGGAGGTGACAGGTGATGTTGCAGCCCAGGAGGGTTAAGTACCGTAAGCAACAGCGAGGCCGCCTCAAGGGCCGGGCTAACTCTGGCAACCGCGTGGCCTTTGGTGAGTACGGCTTGCAGGCCCTAGGGGCGTGTTGGCTCACCGCCCGCCAAATAGAGGCCGCCCGCCGCGTCATCGTGCGGGCCGTCCGCCGCGGGGGGAAGATGTGGATCCGCGTCTTCCCCGACAAGCCCATTACCAAGAAGCCATTGGAGACGCGTATGGGTGGGGGCAAAGGGCCCGTAGACCACTGGGCGGCGGTGGTCAAGCCCGGGCGCATCCTCTTTGAGGTGGCGGGCGTAAAGGAGGACGTGGCCCAGGAGGCCCTTACCCAGGCGGCGCACAAACTCCCCATCCCCTGCCGCATCGTCAGACGGGAGGTGGCTTGAGTTCATGGGGCGTTACATCATGACGATGGAACAGATCCGCCGCCTCTCCGACCAAGAGCTGGCGAAGGAGATAGAGGAGGCGTACAGGCGCCTCTTCCAGCTCCGGCTCCAGAAGGAGCTACGCCAGCTGCAGAACCACCGTGAAATCTGGAAGCTGCGGCGTCACCTGGCCCGCCTCAAGACGGAGCAGCGGGCCCGCCAGGAGGTCAGATAGCCATGGCTGTGGAGCGGGGCTACGGCCGCCGCAAGGTCCTGGAGGGGGTGGTGGTGAGCGATAAGATGCAGAAGACGGTGGTGGTAGCCGTGGAGCGGCTTACCCGCCACCCCATCTACAAGAAGACCATCCGCAAGGTCAAGAAGTATAAGGCCCACGACGAGGAGAACGCCTGTAGGGTAGGGGACAGGGTGCGCATTGTAGAGACCCGCCCCCTCTCTAAAACCAAACGGTGGCGGGTGGTGGAGATCTTGCAGCGGGCGGAGCTGGTGGAGGTGCCCGCCGAGGCGGTGGACCTGGAGCTGCTGGGGGAGAAGGAGGAGGGCAAGGGAGGTGAGGGCCCATGATCCAGAACTATACCCGGCTGAAGGTGGCCGACAACTCTGGCGCCCGTGAGATCATGTGCTTCCGCGTCCTCGGCGGCTCCGCCAAGAGGTATGCCGGCCTGGGTGATATCATCGTCGCCTCCGTCAAGGACGCCCTCCCCAATGCCCCCATCAAGAAGGGGGACGTGGTGCGGGCGGTGGTGGTGAGGGTGGCCAAGACCACCCGCCGCCGTGATGGCACCTACATCAAGTTCGACGACAACGCAGCCGTCATCCTCTCCCAGGACGGCCGCAACCCCCGTGGCACCCGCGTCTTCGGGCCCGTGGCCCGTGAGCTGCGGGAGAAGGGGTTCATGAAGATCATCTCCCTCGCTCCGGAGGTGGTGTAGCCTATGGCCCAGAAGATCAGGCGGGAAGACCGGGTGGTGGTCATCCGGGGGCGCGACCGGGGCAAGGTGGGGACGGTGCGGCAGGTCAAGCCGCGGGAGCAGCGCATCGTGGTGGAGGGGGTAAATGTCATCAAGCGCCATTTGCGCAGCCTGCCCAACCGCCCTGGGGGCATAGTGGAGCGGGAGTCCCCCATTCACTGGTCCAAGGTGAAGCTCATCTGCCCCGCCTGCCAGAAGGCCACCAGGGTGGGGTTCCGCCGTCTGGAGGATGGGCGGAAGGTGCGCTATTGTAAGAAGTGCAACGCCAACATCGATTGAGGCCATGCAGGACGGATACGTGCCCCGGCTCAAACAGTTATATAGGGAGCAGGTGGTGCCCGCCCTCATGCGGGAGTTCGGGTATCGCAACGTCATGGAGGTGCCCCGCCTGGTGAAGATATCGGTCAATGTGGGGTTGGGGGAGGCGGTCCAGAACCCCAAGGCGGTGGAGGCGGCCACCAACGATATCGCCCTCATCACGGGCCAGAAGCCGGTGGTCACCCGGGCCAAGAAGTCCATAGCTGCCTTCAAGGTGCGCCGAGGGATGCCCATTGGCATCATGGTCACCCTGCGCGGCGACCGCATGTGGGAGTTCCTGGACCGGCTCATCAACGCCGCCCTGCCGCGCATCCGCGACTTCCCGGGGGTGCCGCCCGACTCCTTCGATGGGCGCGGCAACTACTCCTTAGGCATAAGGGAGCAGATCATCTTCCCCGAGATCGAGTATGACAAGATCGATAAGGTGCGGGGGCTGCAGGTGAACATCATCACCACCGCCCGCACCGACGAGGAGGGGAAGAGGCTGCTGGAGCTTTTGGGCATGCCCTTCGCCAGGAGGCGCTAGGATGACCAGGAAGGCGCTTTATATCAAGACCTTCATGAGGGAGCCCAAGTTCCGGGTGCGGCACCGCAACCGCTGTCGGCTGTGTGGCCGCCCCCGGGCGTACATGCGCATGTTCGGGCTCTGTCGCATCTGCTTCCGCAAGCTGGCCCACGAGGGGCAGCTGCCAGGAGTCCAGAAGGCGAGCTGGTGATGCTCACCATGATGACCGACCCCATAGCTGATATGCTGGCCCGCATCCGCAATGCGGTGATGGCCAGGCACGACTATGTGGATGTGCCTGCCTCCCGCATCAAGTTGGAGATGGTGCGTATCCTCAAGCGGGAGGGGTTCATAAAGGGTTACGAGGTGCGGGAGGAGGGGCCCAAGAAGACCATCCGCATCCACCTGGCCTACACCGAGAATGGGGAGCCTCTCATCACCGGGCTGCAGCGAGTGAGCAAACCGGGGCTTCGTGTCTACGTCAAAAGGGGCCAGATCCCCAGGGTATATGGTGGCTTGGGCATCGCCATCCTCTCCACCTCCCAGGGGGTGATGACCGGGCAGGAGGCCTGGCGCCGCCGCCTGGGAGGGGAGGTCCTCTGCTACGTTTGGTAGGTGAGGGAGATGTCGCGCGTAGGGCGTAAGCCGGTGCCCATCCCAGCAGGGGTACAGGTGCAGGTGGAAGGCCAGCGCGTCACGGTGCGCGGACCTAAGGGAGAGCTCTCCTGGGAGGTGGACCCATCCATAGAGGTGCAGGTGGAGGACGGGCGGGTAGTGGTGCGCCGCTCCGGGGATCAGCCCCGCCTAAGGGCCTTGCACGGCCTCACCCGTGCCCTCATCAACAACATGGTCATCGGCGTCTCCCAGGGCTTCGAGAAGAGGCTGGAGCTGGTGGGTGTGGGCTACCGGGCCCAGATGCAGGGGCGCAAGCTGGTTCTCAGCGTAGGCTACTCACACCCCGTGGAGATAGAGCCGCCCCCCGATGTGGATATAAGGGTGGAGGGCACCACCCAGATCGTGGTCAGCGGCATCGATAAACAGAAGGTAGGACAGGTGGCAGCCGACATCCGCGCCGTGCGCCCGCCGGAACCCTACAAAGGCAAGGGCATCCTTTACGTGGGCGAGGTCATCAGGCGGAAGGCTGGGAAGGGGGCCCGCGGCCGATGAAGGTGAAGACCAGACGAGAGGCGCGCATCAGACGCCACCTGCGGGTGCGGAAGAAGGTGGTGGGCACCCCCCAGCGTCCCCGCCTCTGTGTCTTTCGCAGCCACAAGCACATATACGCCCAGATCATCGATGACACCCGTGGCCACACCCTGGTAGCGGCCTCCGATTTGGATCCAGGCCTTCGCACCCAGGTGGCGGGCATGCCCAAGAGGGAGCGGGCGGCCCTAGTGGGCCAGCTGGTGGCCCGCCGCGCCCTGGAGAAAGGCATCTCCCAGGTGGTGTTCGACCGCGGCGGCTATAAGTATCATGGACGGGTGAAGGCCCTGGCCGAGGCGGCCCGCCAGGCGGGGCTCCAGTTCTAGGGGGAAGAGAGGATGGGGATACCTCTTAGGTACATCGCCAACCGCGACCGCGTAGTGAAGGATGCCTCGGGCCTGGAGCTGCAGGAGCGGACCATCCATATCAACCGGGTGGCCAAGATGATGGCCGGAGGGCGCCGCTTCCACTTCACGGCCCTGGTGGTGGTGGGCGATGGCCAGGGGCACGTGGGGGTGGCCATGGGCAAGGCCACAGAGGTGCCGGAGGCCATCAGGAAGGCCTCCACCATGGCGCGCAAGTATCTCATCCGTGTCCCCCTCAAGGACGGCACCGTGCCCCACCCCCTGTTGGTGAAATATGGCGCCTCCAAGGTGCTCATCAAGCCAGCGCCTCCCGGTACCGGCCTCATCGCTGGGGGGGCTATGCGCCCTGTCCTGGAGCTGGCGGGCGTGAAGGATGCCGTATGCAAGGCCTTAGGCAGCACCAACCCCATAAACCTGGCCAAGGCCACTATCCTCGCCCTTAGCAGCATCAAGGAGCCGGAGGAGGTAAAGGCCCAGCGGGCCAGGGTGGCGAGCGAGGCCATCCCCACACAGGTGGAGGGCTGAGATGGGCAAGCTACGCATCACCTGGCGCAAGAGCGCCATCGGCTACTCAAGCGATCAGAAGGCCACCGTGCGGGCATTGGGGCTCAAGCGCCTGGGTCATCAGGTGGTGCATGAGGACACCCCGGCCATAAGGGGGATGGTCTTCAAGGTACGCCATCTGGTGACGGTGGAGGAGGTGGAGGAGTAATGCAGGCCCATCAGCTGCGCCCGCCGGCGGGGGCCAAACACCGCCGCAAGAGGGTGGGCAGGGGCGATGCCTCTGGCCACGGCAGCTACTCGGGGCGCGGCATCAAGGGGCAGAAGGCACGCACCGGCGCTGGCGTCCCCCCTTGGTTCGAGGGTGGGCAGACCCGTCTGGTGAAGCGACTCCCCCATAAGAAGGGGTTCGTCAACATCTTCCGCGTCCAGTTCCAAGTGGTCAATGTGCGAGACCTCAACCGCTTCCCGCCGGGGACGGAGGTCACCCCCCAGCTGCTACGTCAGCACCGCCTCATCGCCGACCCGCGCAAGCCGGTGAAGGTGCTGGGGGACGGGGAGTTGAAGGTGCCCCTGATGGTGAGGGCCCATCGGTTCACGGCCACAGCCAAGGAGAAGATCGAGGCTGCTGGTGGGCAGGCCATGGAGGTGGAAGGATGACGGCCACCGCCACCCGCCAGCCCCAGCTTTTGCGGGCTGCGGTGGAGGCCCTCCTCCAGCCCGACCTGCGCCGGCGCCTCCTGTTCGTCATGGCCATGCTGGTGGTGTTCCGCTTTCTGGCCAACCTGCCCGTCCCGGGCGCCAACCCGGCGGTGTTCCAGGAGCTGTTCCGTGGCAACGCCATCCTGGGCTTCCTCAACCTCTTCTCGGGGGGCGCCCTGCAGCACATGAGCGTGGCCTCCATGGGTGTCTACCCCTATGTGACGGCGGCCATCGTCATGCAGCTCCTGGTGCCTTTGGTGCCCACCCTGCGGGCCCTGGCCCAGGAGGGGGAATACGGGCGGCGCCAGATCGAGATCTATACCCACTGGCTGACGGTACCCATGGCCCTGGTGCAGGGCTACGGCCAGCTCATCCTCATCCAGAGCCTAGCGCCGGGGGCTATCCAGGTGGGGTTCACGGGCGACAAGGCCCTGCCCACCGTCACCATCCTCGCCACCATGACCGCTGGCACCATGTTCCTGGTGTGGCTGGGGGAACTCATCACTGAGAAGGGGATCGGCAACGGCATCTCCATCATCATCTTCGCCGGTATCGTGGCCGGATTGCCCGAGTACGTGGGGACCCGCTTGTTCGCTGGCCTTGGGGGCACCATCCTGAGCACCCTAGGGCTGGGCCTTTTCATCGTGGGCCTTGTGTACCTCATTGTGGTGTTCCAGGAGGCCCAGAGGCGCATACCGGTGCAGTACTCGCGCAGCGTGTTCCGGGGCGGGCGCATGTACCGCCAGTCGGGCCAGACGTATATCCCCTTGCGGGTCAACTCGGTGGGGATGATACCGCTCATCTTCGCCTTCTCCATGGTCCTGCTGCCCGCTTATGGGGGGCAGGTGTTGGCTCAGAACAACAACCAGGTCATCGCCAAGATGGGCCAATGGCTTCAGGACGTCTTCTCTCCTAGCAACCCCCTGTACTGGCTGCTGGTGTTCTTCAGCGTGGTCATCTTCACCTTCTTCTACACGCTGGTCATCTTCCAGCAGCAGAACCTGGCCGAGAACCTGCAGCGCCAGGGGGGCTTTATCCCTGGCATCCGGCCTGGGAAGCCCACCGAGGAGTACATAAACCGGGTGCTCATGCGCATCACATGGGCGGGGGCCCTCTTTTTGGGCTTTGTAGCCGTCTCCCCCTTCATTGCCGCCCTTCTCTTCGGTGCGGACGTGAGCCTGCGGGGGCGGAGCTTCGCCTTCGGCATCAGCGCCAGCGGGCTCATCATCGTGGTGGGGGTGGCCTTGGACATGATGCGCCAGCTGGAGGCCCATGTGCTGATGCGCCGCTACGAAGGGTTCATCCGGTAGGGGGCCATGTACGTAGTGCTTCTGGGCTTGCCGGGGGCGGGGAAGGGAACGCAGGCTGAGTTCCTCTGCCGTCGCTTGGGTATTGGCCACCTGACCACGGGCGAGATGTTCCGCGACCATATCCGCCGCCGCACCCCTTTGGGGCAGATGGCCCAGCCCTACGTGGAGGGAGGGCAGCTGGTGCCCGATGAGGTCACCATCGCCATGGTGGTGGAGGAGTTGGAGGGCCCGCGGTGCGGCAGCGGCTGCCTCTTGGACGGCTTCCCTCGCACCCTGGCCCAGGCGCGGGCCTTGGACGAGGCCCTGGCCCGGCGGGGGAAGGCCATCGACGCCGTCATATACCTGAGGGTGCCCGAGGAGGAGGTGGTGCGCCGCCTCTCCGGACGCTGGACGTGCTCCCAGTGTGGCGCCGTCTACCACGAGGTCAATTCGCCACCTGCTACCCCTGGGGTCTGTGACGCCTGTGGCGCCCCCCTCTACCAGCGGGAGGACGACCGCCCGGAGGTGGTGCGCCGCCGGCTGGAAGTCAACCGCCGCCAGCTGGAGGAGCTGCTGGACTACTATCGTCGCCAGGGCAAGCTGCGGGAGGTGGACGGCTTCAAGAGCATCGAGGAGGTGCAGGCGGAGCTTCTAGAGGTGCTGATGGGGGCTCGGAGGGGATAGGGCGGGCCATGCCCATCGTCATCAAGTCCGATGAGGAGATAGCCATCATGCGGAAGGCGGGTCGGTGTGTGGCCCAGGTGCTCCAGCTTTTAGTGGAGCATGTGCGTCCTGGCGTGCGGGAGAAGGAGTTGGATGAGATCGTACGCCGGGAATTCGCCCGCCGTGGCGTCATCCCCACCTTTCTGGGCTACAGGGGCTATCCGGCCACTGTTTGCGTATCCGTTAACGACGAGGTGGTCCACGGCATACCTGGAGACCGCCCCTTCCAGGAAGGGGACATCGTCAGCATAGACCTGGGGTGCACCTACAAAGGTTTTGTGGCCGATGCCGCCGTCACCGTGGGGGTGGGGCGCATAAGCCCTGAGGCGCAACGGCTTATCGACGTGACCCGGGAAGCCCTGTGGCGGGGCATCCGGGCAGCCAAGGCAGGGGCGCGGGTGGGGGCCATTGGCCATGCCATCCAGAGCTATGTGGAATCGCAGGGGTTCTCGGTGGTGCGGGAGTACGTGGGACACGGCGTGGGGAGGGAGATGCACGAGGACCCGCAGGTGCCTAACTATGGCGAACCCCATTGGGGCCCCGTCCTCCGCAAGGGGATGGTCATCGCCATCGAGCCCATGGTGAATATGGGCCACTGGCGCACCCGCCGCGACCCCGATGGCTGGACGGTGCGCACCGCCGATGGCAGCCTCTCGGCCCATTTCGAGCACACCATCGCCATCACCGATGGGGAGCCGCTAGTCCTCACCTTGCCATGAGGGGGGCATGGAGGCGTATAATTAATATTTGGCTGTCGCTGGGAGGGGAATAGGCAAGGCATGGCCAAAAAGGAGACTATCGAGGTAGAGGGCATCGTGAAGGAGGCCCTTCCCAATGCCATGTTCCGTGTGGAGCTCCCCAATGGGCATATGGTGCTGGCCCACGCCTCGGGCAAGATGCGCATGCACTTCATACGCGTCCTGCCGGGAGACCGGGTGCTGGTGGAGCTCTCCCCATATGACCTGAGCCGGGGGCGTATCACCTATCGCTTCCGCAGTGGTGAGGAGCAGTCATGAAGGTGCGGCCATCGGTGAAACGCCGCTGCGCCAAGTGCAAGGTGGTACGGCGCAAGGGCGTGGTATACATCGTGTGCGAGAACCCGCGTCATAAGCAGAGGCAGGGATAGGAGGAGTTATGCCGCGCATCGCAGGCGTTGACGTCCCCAGTGATAAGCGGGTGGACGTAGCCCTAAGCTACATCTACGGCATCGGCCGCAGCCGTGCCCTGGAGATATGCCGGGGCACGGGGGTGGACCCGGCCAAGAAGATGCGCGATCTATCGGACGAGGAGCTCTCCCGCATCCGCGAGTTCATCGACCGCAACTACAAGGTAGAGGGGGAGCTGAGGGCGGAGATCCGCCAGAATATACAGCGGCTCATTGAGATCAACTGTTATAGGGGCATCAGGCACCGCCGTGGCCTGCCGGTGCGGGGGCAGAGGACGCGCACCAACGCCCGCACCCGGAAGGGGCCCCGCAAGACGGTGGCAGGGAAGCGGCGGGCTAAGGTCAGGAAGTAGGGTGAGGACATGGCACAGCGCAAGACGGGCGGTCGCAGGCGCGAGCGCAAGAACGTCCCTGTGGGCCGGGCGTACATACAGTCCACCTTCAACAACACCATCGTCACCCTCACCGATTTGCAGGGAAACGTCATCGCCTGGGCCAGCGGGGGCACGGTGGGCTTTAAGGGGTCGCGCAAGGGCACGCCCTATGCTGCCAGTCTGGCTGCCGAGGCGGCGGCCCGCAAGGCCATGGAGCACGGCATGCGCCAGGTGGAGGTGCTGGTCAAGGGGCCGGGGGGCGGGCGGGAGCCCGCCATCCGCGCCCTGCAGGCGGCTGGGCTCCAGATCACGGCCATCAGGGATGTGACCCCTATCCCCCACAACGGTTGCCGACCGCCCAAGCGGCGTCGCATTTAGGGCAGGGGAGGAGCAAAGAGGATGGCCAGATACACCGGACCCGTGTGCCGCCTCTGTCGTCGCGTGGGCCAGAAGCTCTACCTGAAAGGGGAGAAATGCTATACAGCCAAGTGCCCCTTCGAGAAGAGGCCTTACTGGCCGGGCCAGCATGGACCCCAGCGGCGCCAGCGGCTCTCTGACCGCGGCATCCAGTTACGGGAGAAGCAAAAGGCCCGCTACATCTACGGCATGCTGGAGAGGCAGTTCCGTCGTTTCTTCGCCGAGGCCCGCCGGCAGAAGGGGCCCACGGGTGAGAACCTCATCAAGCTCCTGGAGAGGCGACTGGACAACATCGTGTACCGTCTGGGGTGGGCCTCCTCAAGGGCCCAGGCCCGGCAGATGGTGCGCCACGGCCACATCGCCGTCAATGGCCGAAAGTGCGACATACCGTCCATGCTGCTGCGGCCGGGGGACGTAGTCTCCTGGACGCCTAAGGGCCAGATAACTGCCCTCTTCCAGGAGGCCAAGGAGCTTATGGGCTCCCGTGCCCTTCCCTCGTGGCTGAGCCTGGACGAGGCCCAGATGGTAGGGCGTGTGGTGGGGGAGCCGCGGCCGGAGGAGATACCCGTCCCCTTCAACACGTCCTCCATCGTGGAGTACTACTCGCGATAGTCAGGTGCAAGTGGAGGTGGGTGTGCCTTGGCCCAGCAAGAGCTTCTGGAGCTGCCGGAGATCGAGGTAAAGGAGGACAGGGCGTCCTACGCACGGGTGGAGGTGGCCCCCCTGATGCCTGGCTTTGGCATCACCCTGGGCAATGCCCTGCGCCGCGTCCTCCTAAGCTCCCTACCCGGGGCGGCTGTCACCAGGGTGCGCATCGAGGGCCTTCTGCACGAGTTCTCCACCATACGCCATGTGAAGGAGGACGCCATCGAGTTCCTCCTCAACGTCAAGCAGCTGCGTATCCGGGCTTTGGCTCCTCGCCCTGGCACCATCATCCTAGACGTGGGGGGACGCGAGGGGGAGGTTACCGCTGCCGAGCTCCGGCTGCCGGAGCACCTGGAGATAGTCAACCCCGAACAGCACCTGCTGACCCTGGACTCGCCCGAGGCGCATGTGTATGCGGAGATGACGGTGGAGATTGGGCGCGGCTTTCGCCCCGCCAGCCAGCAGAACGGCCTGCCTATCGGCGTCATCGCCGTGGACGCCGTCTTCTCCCCCGTGAGGAAGGTCAGCTATCAGGTGGAGCCTATGCGTGTGGGGCAGGCCGCCAACTACGACCGCCTCATCCTGGAGGTGTGGACGGATGGCACCATCGAGGCGGTGGAGGCCATAAGGAAGGCGGCGGACATCCTCATAGATCATTTGCGCATCGTGTCCCGCCTCGGGCGGTTTTCGGCCCCTATGGTCTCTCGTGGCATCGGCGCTGGCCTCCTCCTGACCGATGAGCAGCGCAACATGCCCATAAGCGAGCTGCGCCTCTCCATCCGTACCTATAATGCCCTCCGCCGCACAGGCATCGAGACGGTGGGCCAGCTATTGGAGCGGACGGAGGAGGAGATCCTCTCCTTGCGCAACTTCGGCCCCAAGTCCTACGAGGAGTTGCGCCAGCGGCTGGAGGAGTTGGGCATCTTGCCGGCCAGGGGGAAGGTCTCCTATGCACCTTCGGAGGGTGCCCCTGAGGTAGCCGAAGAGATGCCATTGGAGACGATGGCTGAGGAGGAGGCCGAGGAAGAGCTCCCGGCGACAGCGGCTGAGGAGGCGACAGTGGCCTCCTCGCAAGAGGTGGAGGCCGGGGCGCCAGCGGAGGCAGCGGCCCAGGTCTCCCAGGAAGAGCAGGAGGTGGACCCCCGCCTGGCCAAACTGCAGGAGCTGAAGGCCAAACTAGAGCGGGAGGAGTAGCTGATGGCCCACCAGATCGATGGCCGCAAGCTGGGGCGGCCCACCGACCACCGCCTGGCCCTCTTCCGTAACCAGGTCACCGAGCTATTGCGCCACGAGAAGATCGTGACCACTGAAGCCAAGGCCAAGGAAGTAAGGGGCCTGGCCGAGAAGATGATCACTCTGGGCAAGCGGGGCGACCTAAACGCCCGTAGGCAGGCCTTAGGCTTCATCTACGACAAGAAGGTGGTGCGCAAGCTCTTCGGGGAGCTGGCCCAGCGGTATGCTAACCGCACAGGTGGGTATACGCGCATCATCAAGCTGGGACATCGCCAGGGAGACGGGGCCCGCCTAGTCCAGCTGGAGCTGGTGGACTCGCCTCATTCCTCCCAGAACGCCACCTGAGGTGGACGAACGCCGTATCGCCCTTCTCCTAGAGTATGAAGGAACCGCTTACGCCGGCTCCCAGCTTCAGGCCAATGCACCCACCGTGCAGGGGGCTTTGGAGGAAGCCATCTTCCGCCTCACGGGAGAGAGGACACGTATAGCCATGGCCGGACGGACCGACGCCGGGGTGCATGCCAAGGGGCAAGTGGCCTCCTTCCGCACGGGAAAACCGTTGCCCCTGCGGGCCTTCGTAGAGGGGCTCAACCACTACCTGCCCGAGGATATAGCGGTGGTGGAGGCGGCATATGTACCCCTCTCCTTCGATGTGCGACGTCGGGCCCGCCGGCGGTGGTACAGGTACTCCATCATCCTGCGTCCTGCTCGCTCCCCCCTGTGGCGACGTTTCGCTTGGCACCTGCCGGGGCCTCTGGACCTGGAGTCCATGGCCCGTGCGGCCCCCGCCGTGGAGGGGGAGCACGATTTCGCTGCCTTCACCCACCCAGCCATGGCTGGCAGGACGGTGCGACGCGTCTTCCGCTGTCGCTTATGGTGGCGTGGGGAGAAGGTTTTCCTGGACATGGAGGCTAACGCCTTCCTCCCCCAGCAGGTGCGACGGACAGTGGGGGCCCTGGTGGAGGTGGGGAGGGGGCGCCTTTCCCCCCAGGCCTTTGAGGAGATGGTGCGCAAAGGGCCACCGGGGGCTGCCTCCTGGGCTGCCCCCCCTCACGGACTGTGCCTCATGCGGATATACTATGACGAGGAGATATTCGGCCATGAACCTGAAGCGAGCCAAGACATATCAGCCTAAGGAGAGGGAGCTGGTGCCCTACTGGCATGTGGTGGACGCCCAGGGGCAGGTCTTGGGCCGCCTAGCCAGCCATGTGGCCCGTCTCCTAATGGGCAAGCACAAGCCCATCTATACACCTCACCTGCCGGTGGGGGACTACGTGGTGGTCATCAACGCTGCTAAGGTGCGCGTCACGGGAAGGAAGCTGACCCAGAAGCTTTATCGGCGGCATTCGGGCTATATGGGGGGGCTGAAGGAGATATCTCTGCGGGATATGCTAGCCCGTCACCCGGAGCGAGTCATCGAGCTGGCGGTGAAGCGCATGCTCCCCAAGAACCGCCTGGGGCGGAAGCTCCTGCGACGTCTGAAGGTATATGCCGGGCCCCAGCATCCGCACGAGGCCCAGGTGAGGTGGAGCCAGAGGCGGCTGGCCACCTCCGCCGGAGGTGAGCAGGGAGGATAGACCATGACGGTGGAGACCACTAGCGAGCTCTTCCGCGGCCCCTATGTGGAAGGGGTAGGGCGGCGGAAGACCGCCACTGCCCGGGTACGCATCTTCGAGGTCATGGGGGGCCAAGGAGGCCACATCATCGTCAATGGCCGCCCCTTCACAGAGGTGTTCCCCCGCCTGCTGCACCAGCTGCAGATCCGCCGCCCCCTGGAGCTCACGGGGACCAGCCAGCGCTTTAACGTTAGTGTGCAGGTGCGCGGCGGGGGCATATCTGGCTGGGCAGGGGCCATAGCCCACGGCCTAGCACGGGCCCTGGTGCGGTGGAATAGCGAGCTCCGACCCATCCTCAAGCAGGCGGGGCTCCTCACTCGCGACCCGCGGGTCAAGGAGCGTCAGAAGTACGGGCTCAAGCGGGCCCGCAAGGCGCCCCAGTACAGCAAGCGGTAGCCCCAATAGCCTGGGGTGCTGGCTCGCCCCCCTTTTATTGCTATTGCGGGTACTGGGCCATCCAGCTCTTGAGGCGGTCGATCTCCGGCACCGGGGTGGGGTCCACATCATTGAGGAACGACAGGTAGCAGCTGGCCAGGTCGCACAGGACGGTGGCCGAGAGCATCTGGGCGAGGGGCGAGGTTCCAGGCGCTGTCAACTCTATGGTCTCTACCCCGGCCTCCTCCGCCAGCCGACGGGTGAGGCGGTAGCGCAACTCCACGCGCGGATGGAGCCCTTCTGCCCTTATAAAGACCAAAAGGGCTAGTCTGGCCACCGCCTGGGGGATGCGGTAAGCGAGGACGGCGTTGTGGTCGGCCTCCGGCAGCTCCTCGAAGAAGGCCCAAGCCTTGGCGTTCTCGTTGAGCTGGGTCTTGAAGCGGCGGGCCACAGGGACCAGGTGTTGGGCGGCGTAGGCCGCGGGCAGCCGGCCGTGGAGGCGGCGCGCCAGGTCGCGGGCGCGGGGGTCGGGGCCGCCGGGGCCTAGGGCCTTGGCCTCCCGCTCCGCCAGGGTCAGCGCCTCTTCCACCTGGGGGCCTAGGTCGTCCAAAAGCCCCGCCTTTTGGGCTATAGCCAGCAGAGGCATAAGGCTATAGCCCAGGGCGGCGCGGGGCTGGCCCTTATAGGAGATGACGAAGGCGGGGATGCCATGCTCCTGGGCCAGGGAGAGGAGATGGCCTCCCGAGGTGATGACCACCTTGGGGACTGGAGAGGCCAAGGCCTCCTGAAAGGCGGAGATGGTCTCCTCCGTCTGGCCGGAATAGCTGGAGGCCACCACCAGCGTCGTCTCGTCCACCCATGGGGGGAGGTGGTAGCCCCGCACAGCCACCACCGGCCGCTGGCAGATGGCCGCCAGATAATCGGCGGCGATGGCGGAGCCCCCCATACCCAGGACGACCATCCCCTCCAGCCCTTTGTAGGGGAGGTGCAGGGCCAAGGCCTCTTGCCAGGCCCGCCGGCACTGGGCTGGCAGGTCCAAGATGGCCTGCAGCATGCCCCCAGGGTCGCGGGCGCCCAGGGCCTGAGGGTCGTCCAGCAGGTCCACCCTTACACCCCCACCAGACGGCGGGCGTCGGCCAGCACCCTCTGCACCTCCGCTGCCTCTCCCCGGACCTCGCTGTAGATGCGCAGAAGGGGCTCGGTGCCCGAGAGGCGGAAGATGACCCATCCCCTGTCCAGGAGAAGGCGGACACCGTCGATGGTGTCCCTCCCCACCACTTGCAGCCCTCCCACGCTAGAGGGGGAGAGGGCGTCCAGGCAGGCCTTTAGCGCCTCCCTTCGCCCTTCATCTATCTCCACATCGATGCGGTCGTAGTGGTGGGGGCCGATGCGGGAGAACAGCTCCTCCACCAGCTGGGAGGGCGTCTTCCCCCGCTTGACCATCAGATCCAAGAAGCAGAGGGCGGAGAAGATGCCGTCCCGCTCCGGCAGGTGGCCACGGAAGGCGCACCCGCCCGACTCCTCGCCGGCGATGATGGCGTCTACCTCCATCATCTTAGGCCCCAGGAACTTGAACCCCACCCCTGTTTCGTATATGGGGAGTGAGTAAGGCTGGGCCAGAGGGAAGACCATGCGGGTGGCGGTGACGGACTTGACGATGGGCCCCCGTAATCCCCGCACCTCCAGCAGGTAATAGGTGAGGAGGGCGAAGGTGCGCTGGTTGTCCAGGAAGCGACCGTTCTCGTCCACTACCCCGAGGCGGTCGCCATCGCCATCGGTGGCCAGGCCCACATGGGCGTCGTGGCGGCGGATGGCCCTGGAAAGGGGCTTTAGGTTGCGAGCTATGGGCTCGGGGTTGGCCATGCCTGGGAAGATGGGGTTACGCCCGCCCCTTATCTGCCACACCTTGGTGCGACTGCCGGCCAGGAGGCGAAGAAGGTAGCCAGCGGCGGCGCCGTGCATGGGGTCCACCACCACGCGCAGGCCGGCCCCTCTTATAGCCTCCATATCCAGGAGTTCCTCCACATGGCGGATGTAGCCGGGGGTAGGGTCGAAGTCCTGCAAAAGGCCATGGCGACGCGCCTCGTCCTGCCGGAGGCGGGGTATGCGTGCCCACTCTTCGGCAGCGGGAATGAGGGCCTCGATGCGCTGCAGGACGGGCGGGGGCGCGCTTCCGCCGTAGGAGGGGCGCACCTTAAAGCCCAGCCACCGCCAGGGGTTGTGGCTGGCTGTGATGACCACTGCCCCATCGGCACCCAACTGGAGGATGCCGTGGGCCACCACCGGCGTAGGGGTGGGGTGGGGGGTGAGGAAGACAGGTATCTGGTGGGCACAGAGGACCTCAGCCGCAGCCAGGGCGAAGTCCTCGGCGGCGAAGCGGGTGTCGTAGCCCACCACCACGCCTCGCTTTACACCCGTCTCCTCCAGATATCGGGCGAACCCTTCGGCGCAGGCGCGGACGGCATCAAAGGTATAGTCGGCGGCGATGATGCCCCGCCAACCGTCGGTGCCAAAGCGTATCCGCGTCATAGCCCTAGGGCCCTCACTTCTTCATCGGCCTCCCGGAGATCCTTTATAGTGTCCACTGCCCGCCAATAGGCGCGGCTGCGGTAGCCGTAAAGCTTGCCCTCTTGTGCCAGCAATGGGAAGGTAGTGGTCTCATGGTCACCCCGGTCGGGCAGTAGAGGGAAGATGGCAGGAGAGAGGACATAGACGCCACCGTTGATCCAAAAGGAAAGGCGGGGCTTCTCCACAAATTCCCGGATGCGGCCCTCCCGTCCCATGCGAACGATGCCGTAAGGGCTTTTAAGGGGCACTAGCATGATGGTGGCCACCGCCCCTTTGCGCCGATGGTAGGCCACCAGTCGGTCCAGGGGCTGGTTGGTGAGGATATCGCCGTTAAGGGCCACGATGGGGTCGGCGTCTGAGGGGAGGAGGGTGTGCCCCAGCTTAAGGGCTCCTCCCCGGCCCAAGGGCTTCTCCTCCACCGTGTAGCTGATGCGCAGGCCGAAGCGGGAGCCATCGCCAAAGTAGTCCTGGACCACCTCCGCCTTATAGTGGCAGAGGATGACGACGTGGGTGACGCCATACTGCTTCAGCCACCGCACCTGGTGCTCCAGGATGGGACGGCCAGCTACCTCCACCATGGGCTTAGGGCGGTCCCAAGTGTAGGGGCGTAGTCGCTCGCCCTGTCCGCCCGCGATGATAAGGGCGTGCACTCCCTCACCTCCACCATCGTTAGGCCTGAAGGGCCTTAGGGCATTTCAAGCTCGTTGAGTTAGCCCAGCTGCCCGCCGCAACGCCTCGGCCTTATCTGTGCGCTCCCAGGGCAGGTCGAGGTCGGTGCGGCCGAAGTGGCCATAGGCAGCGATGGGCCGGTAGATGGGCCGGCGGAGGTCCAAGGTGGTGATGATGCCCTTGGGGCTGAGGTCGAAGTGCTGGCGCACCATCTCCACCAACCCACCGTGGTCGAACTTATGGGTGCCGAAGGTCTCCACCGACACGGCCACTGGCTGGGGATGGCCAATGGCGTAGCACAGCTCCACCTCCACCCGCTCCGCCAGGCCGGCGGCTACCAGGTTCTTGGCCACCCAGCGGGCGGCGTAGGTGGCCGACCTGTCCACCTTGGATGGGTCTTTGCCGGAGAAGGAGCCGCCCCCATGGCGGGCAGCAGAGCCGTAAGTGTCCACGATGTTCTTGCGGCCTGAGAGGCCCGTGTCCGCCGCCGGCCCCCCTAGGATAAAGCTGCCGCTGCGGTTGACATGGATATCGGTCTGGGAGTCCAGCCAATGGCCTAGGACAGGCGTTATCACCTTTTCGATGACATCGGCCCGTATGCGCTCCTGGGTGATGGGCCCAAGCTCATCCCGCTCGTCGTGTTGGGCAGCGACCACCACCGCTGCCGCCCGCTTGGGCTCGCCGTAGGAGTACTCGATGGTCACCTGGGACTTACCATCAGGGCGCAGGTAGGGGATGATGCCTTTCTTGCGGCATTCGGCCAGACGCATGCAGAGGCGGTGGGCCAACATGATGGGCAGGGGCATCAGCTCCGGCGTCTCGGTGCAGGCGAAGCCGATCATGATGCCCTGGTCGCCGGCCCCCTCGTCCTCGCCCACAGCCTTGGCGATCTCCGGCGCCTGTCGCTTGATGGAGACGATGATGCCACACGAGTCGGCGTCGAACTGATACTCAGGCTTGGTGTAGCCCACCTCCCGGATGACGCGGCGGGCTACATCGTCGTAGTTGATGTAGTGCGTGGTGGTGATCTCGCCAAGGATGACCACGAGGCCGGTGGTGGCCGTCACCTCACAGGCCACGTGGGCGCTGGGGTCATGCTCCAGGATCTCGTCCAAGATGGCGTCGGCGATCTGGTCGCACAGCTTGTCGGGGTGTCCTTCGGTAACGGACTCCGCCGTCATAAGTACCGATGGTGCGCTCATAAGGGTCAGCGCCATCCCTTACCTCCCAGTCGTAATTATGATCATGTGCCTTCTTCCCAGCTGGAGAGATAACGTCGTTGCTCATCCGTGAGCTCGTCGATGGTGATGCCCATAGATGCTAGCTTAAGGCGGGCCACCTGCTCGTCCAGCTCGCGAGGGACATCGTAGACGCCGGGGGACAGCCTCTCCTCCCTGGTGGCCAGATATTCCACCGCCAAGGCCTGGTTGGCGAAGCTCATGTCCATGACGCTGGCGGGATGGCCTTCAGCGGCTGCCAGGTTGATGAGCCGTCCCTCCGCTAGCAGGTAGAGGCGGCGGCCGTCGCGGAGCCGGTACTCGTCCACGTGGGGGCGTATTCGCCTCTTCTCCTGGCTCATGGCCTCCAGAGCGGGGATGTTGATCTCCACGTTGAAGTGGCCGGAGTTGGCCAGGATGGCCCCGTCCTTCATGAGCTCCAGGTGGGGGCGGTCGATGACGTTGACATCGCCGGTGAGGGTGATGAAGATGTCCCCCACCTTGGCCGCCTCGGCCATGGGCATGACCATGAAGCCATCCATGGCCGCCTCCAGGGCCCGCACTGGGTCCACCTCGGTGACCACCACCTGGGCCCCAAGGCCGCGGGCGCGCATGGCTACGCCCCGCCCGCACCAGCCATAGCCAGCCACCACCACCTTCTTCCCGGCCCACAGGATGTTGGTGGCCCGGGTGATACCATCGATGGTGCTCTGGCCCGTGCCATAGCGGTTGTCGAACAGGTGCTTGGTCTGGGCCTCGTTGACGGCGATGATGGGGTACAGGAGGACACCCTCACGCGCCATGGCCCGCAGGCGGATGACGCCGGTGGTGGTCTCCTCGGTGCCGCCCAGCACCTGCCGCGCCAGGTGGGGCTGCTCCTTGTGGAGGGTGGTGACCAGGTCAGCCCCATCGTCCATGGTGATGTGGGGGATGATAGCCAAGGCGCGGCGTATGTGTTGGTAATAGGTGGCCTCGTCCTCCCCCCTTATGGCGAAGACGGAGATGCCATATTCCTGAACCAGGGCGGCAGCCACATCGTCCTGGGTGGAGAGGGGGTTGGAGGCGCATAGGGCCAGCTGCGCCCCTCCGTCCCGCAGGCAGAGGGCCAGGTTGGCCGTCTCAGTGGTGATGTGTAAGCAGGCAGCGATGCGAACCCCTTCTAGGGGCCTTTCGCGGGCGAAGCGCTGGCGGATAAGGCCCACCACCGGCATCTCCCTTGCCGCCCACTCGATGCGCTTCACGCCCTCTTGGGCCAGGGAGAGGTCGCGCACATCGTGATCCACCGTTGGGCGAGCCATGGTGCCTCCAAGGTTTCATAATATGACGATCTCGGCCCCCTGGTCACCCCCTCGCCGACGGGCGATGAGCCGCCGCACCAAGGGCAGAAGCCCTACCAGGTCACGCCTAAGGGCCGGCGTCTCGTATAGGGTGCACTCCACACGGTACCCCAGGCGGCGATAGGCGGCGATGGCTGGGAGGTTTTGGGAGTCCACCGTCAGGTAGACTTGTGGGCACATGTCCAGCAGGTGGCGGGTCACCGCCCCCGTCACCAACGTGGCCAGGCCGCGGCCGCGGAAACGGGGATGGGTGAAGACGTTGCCCACCACTGCCACCCCTTCCTCGGGGGCGACCACGTGGGTGCCGGCGATAGCCACCAGCTTGCCATCCCACATCCCCCCGTAGTATATGCCTTCATCGATGACAGAGGGAGGGTAGGCAGTAGCGCTGCCTTCAGCGCTGTACAGGCGGTTGATGGTTGCCACGTCCCTGCCGCTGAGGCGCATCACCTCCACGTTGGGCACCGGTGGGGGAGGGGTGAAGCTTTCTGCGTCCACCCGCATCCGCAACATGAGGTGCTGCTGGGAGAGGGAGAAGTGGCGTTGGGCCACCGCCAGGTGGTGCGTCTGCAGGGAGAGAAAGGTCCAGCGGGGCCCAGGGTGGAGGCGTAGAAGGGCCTCCAAGGGGCCTTCATCCCCCAGGGTGAGGGTGAGGGGTGTGGGCTCGGTGTGGGCGTAGAACAGGAGGGCCCACCTCTCCTCCCCCTGGGCCAGGAAATAGCGGCTGCGGGGAAAGAGGCGGGGGGAGAGGTGGGCCATGGCCAGGGCTGCATAGGCCTGGTGGGCTAGGAGTAGGGAGCGGATAAGATCCCTATCCTTCAACCACCGCACCACATACGTGGCGGGACGATGCTCCAGCGAGACGGCCTCTTTCACCCGCGCTCCCCCGGCGGCAAATACCTCTGGATTAAGGGGCGAAGGCGCTCCACGGTCTCCCTGGGCACCAGCTGCCAGGGCGTCACCAGGGCGTCGCGGAGGGCGTTGGGGCAGGGGCAGCTTCGCTCCCGTGGCAGGAGAGGTATGAGCTGGCGCAGCACCTGGCGGGACATGGCCACCCCCCGTTGCAAGTTGCTCAGGATCATCTCCGCCGTGACGTCTTCGTGGTGAGGGTGCCACACGTCGTAGTCGGTGACCACCGCCAGGGTGGCATAGCACATCTCCGCCTCCCGCGCCAGGCGGGCCTCAGGCAAGGCCGTCATGCCGATGATGTCCGCCCCCCATGAGCGATAGAGGCGGGATTCGGCCCTGGTGGAGAAGGCTGGCCCTTCGATGACCACGTAGGTGCCGCCATCGTGGACGGTGGCGCCTGCCTGGCGCGATGCCTCCACCAGGGCGCGGCGCAGGAGGGGGCAGAAGGGGTCGGCCAAGGCGATGTGGGCCACCAGCCCTTGGCCGAAGAAGGTGCTTGGTCGCCCCCGGGTACGGTCGATGAGCTGGTCGGGCACCACCAGGTGGAGGGGGGCCAGCTCCTCCCGCAAGGATCCCACCGCCGAGACGGCCACCACCATCTCCACCCCTAGCAGCTTGAGGGCATAGATGTTGGCCAGGTTGGGAAGCTCCGAGGGCAAGATGCGGTGCCCCCGCCCGTGCCGCGGAAGGAAGGCCACCTGCTCACCGCCTAAGGTGCCAAGGACGATGGTGTCGGAAGGGGGGCCGAAGGGGGTCTCTAGGAGTACCTCCTCCACGTGGGAGAGCTCTTCCATCTGGTAGAGGCCACTTCCGCCGATGACTGCCAGGCGGGCCCGCTTCTCAACCATGGGAGACCTCCGGCAACGACATGAGAGCTGGCAGGGACTCCCCATAAGGGGGATAGGCCACCCCCCGCTCGGTGACGATGGCCGTCACGAGGTGGGCGGGGGTGATGTCGAAGGCTGGATTGAGGGCCTCCACGCCGGGTGGCGCTACAGGTAGCCCCATGACCGTGCGAACCTCCTCAGGGGACCGCTCCTCGATGGGTATGGCGGCGCCTTGAGGGCATGATAGGTCGATGGTGCTGGTGGGGGCAGCGACGATGAAGGGGACACCATGCTCCTTGGCCAGCACGGCCAGGACATAGGTGCCGATCTTGTTGGCCACGTCGCCGCTGCGGGCGATGCGGTCGGCCCCCACTAACACTGCCTGGGCTAGGCCTCGGGCCAACAGGAGGCCCACTGCCCCGTCCACCACCAGGGTGCAGGGGATGCCATGGCGTGTGAGCTCCCAGGCCGTCAGCCGTGCACCCTGTAGGAGGGGACGGGTCTCCGTGAGGTAGACGTGGGAGATGCGCCCCATCTCCCACGCGGCCTTGACAATGCCCAAGGCGGTGCCGTAGCCCCCGGTGGCCAGGGCGCCCGTGTTGCAGTGGGTGAGGACCGCTGCGCCCTCCGGGAGGAGGAGGGCGCCCTGGCGGGCCAGGCGCAGGTCATCCTCGGTCTGTTGATGATGCAACGCCTGCGCCTCGGCCACCACCACCGACTGGGCCTCGTGGGGAGTGGTGCAGGCACGGGCTTTGCCCAGGAGGCGCTTCACGGCCCAAGAGAGGTTGACGGCCGTGGGGCGGGTGGCTCTCAGCTCCTCTGCTGCGTCCTCGAGAAAAGCTAGAAAGGCATCCATGTCCTTCGTGGGGGCGTGGAGGGCGGCCAGGGCCAGGCCATAAGCAGCAGCGATGCCAATAAGGGGCGCTCCCCGCACTCGCAGGGCCCTAATGGCCTCCGCCACCTGGCGGTGGTCCCTCAGCTCCAGGTGCCGCTCCTGGTGGGGCAGCAGGGTCTGGTCGAGGATGCGCACCCTATCGCCCAGCCAGGCTATGGGTTCCATGGCTCTTTTCACATTATGCCACTCCGCCAACAAGGGTGATAAAATGGCGCAGATCCCCTTATGGGGGAGGTGAAAGGATGAGCCGTCACGCGTCCCTTAAGGAGAAGGTCGCATCAGAGGTGGATGTCCGCCGCCATGAGCTGGTGGACCTGAGCCTCCGTATCCACGGGCATCCGGAGACGGCCTTTCAAGAGCGGCAGGCTTGCCGCTGGCTGTCCGATTACCTGGAATCCCATGGCTTCCGGGTAGAGAGGGGGATATGCGGGCTGGAGACGGCCTTTCGGGCCACTTATGGCTCGGGAGGCCCCCACATCGCCTTCCTGGCGGAGTACGATGCCCTGCCGGGCATAGGCCACGGCTGTGGACATAATATCATAGGCACAGCGTCGGTGGGGGCAGGGGTAGCGGTGCGGCCGGCGGTGGAGGCCTTGGGAGGCACCGTTTACGTGATAGGCACGCCGGCGGAGGAGGTGGCGGGGGGCAAGGTCATCATGGCCCAGCGGGGTGCCTTCGATGGCCTGGACTGCGCCATGCTGGTGCACCCCGGCTCTGCTAATGCCGTGGTGACCCGTGCCTTGGCATGCATCGAGCTGGAGGTGGAGTTCTTGGGGAGGCCGTCCCATGCCGCCGCCGCGCCAGAGGCGGGCCTCAATGCCTTGGACGCCATGATCATATCCTTCGCCTCCCTGGGGCTTTTACGCCAGCAGGTGCGGGACGGGGCCCGCATCCACGGCATCATCACCGATGGCGGACAGGCGGTAAACGTCATTCCCCACCGCACGGCGGCCTCCCTTTTGGTGCGGGCACCGGAGGACGACTATTTGGAGATTCTGCGGGAGAAGGTCCTCTCCTGCTTCCGGGCGGGGGCGGAAGCCACCGGCTGTCAGCTGCGGTTCCGTTGGGGGGAGGAGACGCGTTACATGACCATGCGCACCAATATGGTCCTAGCCCAACTCTTCCAGGCCAACTTTGAGGCCCTGGGCCGAAGAGTGGGGGGTGGGGAGAGGCGAGCCCTGGGCTCCACCGACATGGGTAACGTGAGCCACATGCTCCCAGCCATCCACCCCACCATCGCCGTGGCCCCGCCGGAGGTCGCCATCCACACCGAGGAGTTCCGGGAGTACGCTGCCTCCGAGGAGGGGCATCGTGCCCTGCTGGACGCCGCCAAGGCCTTGGCCATGACCTGCGTGGATCTTTTGGCCGACCCCGACATCCTGAGACAGGCCTGGGAGGAGTTCCGGGGCGGCTAGACGCTCAGCTGGCGCAGGGCCTCCAACATGCCCGAGCGGGCCGCCTCCCGCGCCACCCTAAGAGCGGAGCGAATGGCGTGAGCGTCGCTCCGGCCATGGGCCACGAACACAAGGCCGTCCACCCCCAGCAAGGGGCCAGCGCCATACTCCCGCCAGCTGGTGCGATGCAGGAGTTCCAGCACCGATGGGGCTACCACCGCCCCCGCCGCCACCAGGAAGGGGAGGGCAGGAAGGACTAGGGGCAGGGCCAGGAGATTTCGCCGGCGGCCCGCCAACGCCTGGCGGGCCATGTCCTTCATGAGCTCCACCATCCCCTCCATGGTCTTGATGACTACATTACCTGTGAACCCATCGGTGACCACCACGTCTGCAACGCCGCGGGTGATGTCCTTGCCCTCCACGTTGCCCACGAAGTTGAGGCCTGAGCCCTTGAGTAGGCGGTGGGCCTCCTGGGCCAGGGCGTTGCCCTTCACCTCCTCCTCGCCGATGTTGAGGAGTCCCACCCTGGGCCGCTCCACCCTCCAGACCCTCTCCATATAGGCGGCGGCCATCTGGGCCCACTGCAGGAGATAATGGGGCTTGGCGTCGGCGTTGGCCCCCACGTCCAACAGGAGAACCACCGGCCTGCCCACGGGCATGACGGCAGCCAGGGTGGGACGCTCGATGCCGCGGATGCGCCCAAGATACATGATGGCAGCGGCCATCACCGCCCCTGTGTTGCCGGCGGAGACGAAGGCTTGGGCCCTGCCTTCCTTCAGCAGCCGGAGGCCCACGGCGATGGAGGAGTCCCGCTTGCGCCAGGCAGCCCGCGCTGGCTCCTCGTCCATGCCGATGACCTCGCTGGCCGCCACCACCTCCAGCCCCGGCGGCAAGGCGCCATGCCTGGCTAGCTCGGCTTCCACCTCCTGGGGCCGGCCCACCAGGGCCACCCTCATCCCCATCTGGCGACAGGCCATCACCGCCCCCGCCACCGTCTCCCTAGGGGCGTGGTCACCCCCCATGGCGTCCAAGGCTACCACCGGCTCCCCCATGCCCTCACCTCCAGCCCCATCCTAAGGGTCCCCAGCCCTTGACACCACCCTCCACCGCGTGTTAGCCTGTCCCCATCGGATAGTGTCATGATGACACTAAATGAGGTGGGAGCATGGGGATTGAGGCCCGGGCCTTACCCCTCCTGACGGAGGAGGACCTGCTCAATGAGGCCATGGAGTGTCCCACGGGGAGGCCCTTGGAGACACGGCCTCTGGCCGAGGAGCCGGCCTTCGCCTTCTGGCAGAGGGACATACCGCAGGAATATTGGCGCCTCACCGCCGAGGAGCTCAAGGAGCGCATCGCTCGCGCCCGCCGTATCTTGGGGGAGAGGTGTGTGGTGTTGGGCCATCACTACCAGCGGGAGGACATCATCCAGTTCGCCGACGTGCGGGGCGACTCCTTCAAGCTGGCCCAGTGGGCGGCCCAGCGGGCGGAGGCGGAGTTCATCGTCTTCTGTGGCGTCCACTTCATGGCCGAATCGGCCGACATCCTCTCGCGGCCCCACCAGAAGGTCATCCTCCCCAACATGTCCGCCGGTTGCTCCATGGCCGACATGGCCGACCCGGAGGACGTCTATGCCTGCTGGGAGGAGCTGCAGGAGTTGGCCCTGGGCCACATTATGCCCGTAACCTATATCAACTCTGCGGCTGCCCTTAAGGCCTTCTGTGGCCGTCATGGCGGCATCGTCTGCACCTCTTCCAACGCCAAGAAGATCCTCCAGTGGGCCATAGAACGGGCGGACAAGATCCTCTTCTTCCCCGACCAGCATCTGGGGCGCAACACGGGCCTCAAGTTGGGCCTATCTTTGGAGGAGATGCCCGTCTGGGACTATACCCTCCCGTACGGCAGCCTTGGGGGCAACCGTGAGGAGGCCCTGCGAAGGGCCAAGATCATCCTTTGGAAGGGCCACTGCTCGGTACACCAGCGGTTCACCGTGCAACAGATAGAGGAGGCCCGGCGCCGCTACCCCGATGTCAAGGTCATTGTCCACCCCGAGTGCCGCATGGAGGTGGTGCAGGCGGCGGACATGGACGGCTCCACTGAGTTCATCGCCCGCACCATCCAGGAGGCACCTCCCGGCAGCAAGTGGGCGGTGGGCACGGAGATCAACCTCGTCTCCCGTTTGGCGCGGGAGAACCCCGACAAGATAGTCTTCTGCCTAGACCCCGTGGTGTGCCCCTGCTCCACCATGTACCGCATCCACCCGGCCTATCTCTGCTGGGTGCTGGAGGAGCTGGCCCAAGGGCGCATCGTCAACCAGGTGAAGGTGGACGAGGAAACGGCCCACTGGGCGCGAGTGGCCCTGCAGCGCATGCTAGAGGTCAGTTGAAGGCCCTAAAATGGAGGGGGAGGCATGAAGAGGTGGGTGAGATACGCCCCCACTCCCGCCTCATCGGCCGCCGCCTCATCCTCCGGCGGGTGAAGGAGCTAGCCCGCCAGATTGAGCAAGACTACCAAGGGAAGCATCCCCTCCTGCTAGGGGCCCTCAAGGGCAGCTTCGTCTTCTTGGCCGACCTAGTGCGGCAGCTCCGTATGCCGGTGGAGGTAGACTTCATCGGCGCCGCTAGCTATGGCCACCGCACCGCCTCCAGTGGGGAGGTCAACATATATCATGAGCCCCGCCTCCCCATCGGAGGCCGACACGTCATCCTGGTGGAGGACATCGTGGACACGGGGGCGACCCTGGCCCAGGTGGTGCGCTATCTCCAAGGGAAGAAGCCGGCCAGCTTGCGCATCTGCGCCCTGTTGCGCAAGATGAAACCCGGCCAGCATGAGGTGGAGGTCCACTATCTGGGCTTCCAGGTGCCAGACCAGTTCCTGATAGGCTATGGTCTAGACTGTCAGGAGCAGTTCAGGCACCTGCCCGATATATGGACAGTGAAGGGGGTGGAGCCATGATGGAGGACTACCTGGCGCACATGCCCCAGATCATGGCCGCGGCCAGGGGTGAGATCCCTGGCGACCTTTTGTTGCGCAACGCCCGCATCGTCAACGTCTTCACCTCGGAGGTGGAAGAGGGGGACGTGCTTATCAAGGAGGGCTACATCGCGGCCGTGGGGCGAGAGGAGTATGGGGCCCAGGAGGTGGTGGACCTGGGCGGGGCCTACCTGTTGCCGGGGTTCATCGACGGGCATGTGCACCTGGAGAGCTCATACTTGTACGTAGACCAGTACGCGCGGGCGGTGGTGCCCCGTGGCACCACGGCCGTAGTTACCGACCTACATGAGCTGGCCAACGTGGCCGGTCTGCGCGGCCTCCGTCGCTACCTGCGGGATGCCCGCCCCCTGCCCTTGGACGTCTTCCTTATGGTGCCCTCCTGCGTCCCCGCCACCTTCGACCTGGAGACCTCGGGGGCCGTCCTGGGCCCGCGGGAGATCAGGCGGGCCCTCAGGTGGCCGGAGGCCATCGGCCTAGGGGAGCTTATGAACTTCCCAGGGGTCATCCACGGCCATCGTGCTTGCCTGGACAAGGTGGAAGCGGCCTGGGGCTCGGTGCTGGACGGACACGCCCCCAAGGTGCGAGGCAAGGACCTCAACGCCTACCTGTGCGCTGGCCCTCGCTCTGACCATGAGACCACCCAGTTGGAGGAAGGGTGGGAGAAGGTGCGCCGGGGCATGTATCTCATGATCCGCGAGGGCACCACCGAAAAGAACCTGGAGGAGCTCCTGCCCTTGGTCTCCGACGACACCTATCCCAGGTGCATGCTGGTGGTGGACGACCGCTCCTGCCGTGACCTCCTGCAGGACGGAGACATCGATGCCGTGGTGCGCAAGGCGGTGCGCCTGGGCCTGCGTCCCATTCGGGCCGTGCAGATGGTGACCATTGTCCCCGCCACTCACTTCCGTCTCCGGCACCATGGGGCAGTGGCCCCAGGTTATGTGGCCAACCTCCTGGTGGCCGACGACTTGTATGACCTGCGCCCACGCCAGGTCTACTACCGGGGCCAGCTGGTGGCCCAGGATGGCCACCCCCTCTTCCAGGGCGTGAGGCGCATACCCCGTTGGCTCACCCGCACGGTGCGGCCGGCGCCCATCACCGCTGCCGCTTTCCGTCTGAGGGCTCGCCCTGGCCCCCTGCCAGTCATCGAGATCGTCCCCCGCCAGATCATCACGCGGCGGGTGGAGGCTGAGCTCCCTAGGGATGCCGAGGGCCACGTCCTGCCTGACCTGCAGCAGGACATCGTCAAGTTGGCAGTGGTGGAGCGACACAAGGGCACAGGCAACGTTGGGGTAGGGATGGTCAAGGGGTTCGGGCTCCAGAGGGGAGCCATCGCCTCCTCCTTCGCCCACGACTCTCACAACATCGTCATCGTGGGGGTCTCCGACGACGATATGCTGTTGGCTTGTCAGGAGATCTGGCGGATGCAGGGAGGTCTGGTGGCGGTGGAAGGAGGCAGGGTGTTGGCCTCCCTTCCCCTGCCCATCGCTGGCCTCATGTCGCCCCGTCCCTTAGAAGAGGTGGCCCGTGGTCTCGAAGAGGTGGAGAAGGCGGCACAGCATCTGGGGGTGAGGGTGCCTGCCCCCTATGCCATCCTCTCCTTCTTAGCCTTGCCCGTCATCCCCGACCTGCGGGTCACCGACAGGGGTTTGGTGGACGTGGTGGCCGCCCGCGTGGTCGACCTGGCGGCCTAGGTGGCCCCTCTGGTCGTTGCAGAGCCGCGTCCTTAAGATGATAGCTCAAGGGCCATGCGTTGGGATTTCATAAGAAAGGTGAGGCTGCCGGAGGTGCGTGGGGCTCTCTTCCTCACCTCCATGCCCGGGCGTCAGCGGCCCCTGGAGGGAGACGTGACCCGGGCGGCCGGCCTGAAGATATCCCTCTTCGTATCCCTCTCCCCGTGGGAGGAGGTGGAGGAGAAATCCCCGCGATATGCTGAGGCCATCGCTCAGGGCACCCTGCCGTGGCCAGTGGAGTTCTTCCCCATCGAGAACGGGGATGTGCCCCGCGACTTAACAGCCTATCGCGCCTTTGTGCGAAACCTGGCCCGCCGACTGCAGGAGGGGGAAAGGGTCCTCCTCCATTGTGCTGGTGGGTTGGGGCGCACGGGCATGGTGGCCATGAGCGTCCTCCTGGAGCTGGGCCTCCCCTACGAGGAGGCCGAGTCGCGGGTGCTGGCCGCCGGTTCCTCCCCCGAGACGCCTGCCCAATGGGAGCTGGTGCGGCGTCAGGCGGCTGGTGAGCTATGAGCCAAGAGGGGCTGGGGCTTCATCCCGCCCATCTGCGTAGGCTGGCGGAGCAGGCCCTTATGGAGGACCGGGCCTATGAGGACCCCACCACTGCCGCCCTGGTGCCCGAGGGCCAAAAAGGGAGAGGGGTCCTCTTGGCCAAGGCGGAGGGGGTGGTGGCGGGCCTCCCGGTAGCCGAAGCAGTCTTCTTGGCCCTCGACCCCTCCCTGCGGTTCCATGTGGTGGTGGAGGACGGGGCGCGGGTGTCTCCCGGCCAAAGGGTGGCTGTGGTGGAGGGCTCCCTCTCCCCTATCCTGCGGGCGGAGCGCACGGCCCTCAACTACCTTCAGCGTCTCTCCGGCATCGCCACCCTCACCGCCCGCTTTGTAGAAAGGCTTAAGGGCACAGGGGTCGTCCTGCGGGACACCCGCAAGACTACCCCGGGCCTGCGCACCCTAGAGAAGTACGCCGTGCGCATAGGAGGGGGTAAGAACCATCGCCTCCACCTGGCCGATGGCATCCTCATCAAGGACAACCATCTGCAGGCCCTGCGGGCCCGTGGCCTGGGCATCGCCGATGCCGTGCGTCTGTGCCGGGAGGCCTATCCCCATCTGCCTCTGCAGGTGGAGGTGACCTCCCTGGAAGAAGCGCACGAGGCGTTGGCGGCAGGGGCTCAGGCCCTTCTGTTGGACAACATGCCCTTGGAGGAGATGCGACAGGTGGTGGCTGTGGCCCAGGGGCGCGTCATCCTGGAGGCGTCCGGGGGCATTACCTTGGACAACGTGCGCGAGGTGGCTGCCACCGGCGTGGACTACATCTCGGTAGGAGCCATCACCCACTCGGCACCTGCTCTCGACATAAGCTTGGAAGTGGAAATATGAGGGGGGTTCTCCCCTGGACGAATGTCGCTGGGGCACGAGGGGCGCTTGCCCGTGTCCAGAGTTGGGGCTAAAATCCTATATTGGCGCTGCGGGGTGGTGTAACGGTAGCACACCTGGCTCTGGACCAGGAGGTTCTAGGTTCGAATCCTAGCCCCGCAGCCATTTTTTATTTGCCCATGGCCACCGCTTGCAGGAGGGAGGCCAGGGCGGCGAAAGCGGGATGGTAGGCCTCTGCCACCAGCCGATGGCTGTAAGGTGGTAGCCACACTTCCAAGTGTTCCAGCCAGAACTTCCGCCGCGCCTCGGCGCAAGTCTGGGCCCCTTCGCCGTCGCCTGCAAGGCGGGCATAGGCCTCCTTAATGCAGAGGAGGGCCACAAACTCCAGCTCCGCCCCCAGGTGGTCAGGCTTCTCCCCGTGCGTCCGGAAGCCGAAGGCCCGGTAGAAGCCAGCGATGTCGGCTAGCTCGCGCATGCTCCCCTGAGATCCCTTGGGCAGGTAGCTGGTCTCATACGGGGGGACGCGATTCTGGAGGAAGAGACGGGTATACTCTCCTTGGAGGCCTTCTGGGTCTTGCTGGCAAGCATCCACCAGATTCTGCAAGGCCGCCAAGGCTCTTTCGTTGCCGAGGCGTCGGAGGACGGTTCGCAGCTCCCGCACCAGGCCGGGTTGGGGTGGTAGAGGGGCGGGAGGGGCCAGCAGGCGGGCACACAGGCCATATGCTTTGCCCAGCAGGATGAGCCGCTCCGCCTCCTCCACCGTGTTCACGGCCTATGCCTCCAGGGTGAGGCGCCCCAGCTGGGTGATGGACTTGCGCGCGCCCCGGTCTTTGGCCGAGCCCATCCAAAGGGCGAAGGCGAGGGAATACATCTTGCCGGGGGAGAGGGGTATCTCGCCATCATCGGCAGCGGTCAGGGGCCGGCCAATGGCCACCAGCCAGCGCCCATCCTGCCACACCCCTTTCCCTACGGCGTTTTGGGTGGGGAAGGGCTCCAACGTGCCAGGGCCGATGCCCATGAGCTTCTGCACCGGCGTTGCCTTCTCTGGTTGAGAGAGGGGATTGCCCACCGCCCAGCCAGGCAGCCATATACGGGCGCCTGCGGGGTAATCTTGCGGCTTGGGGGGCCAGGGTCCCTTGGCCAAGGGCGGGTAATACTCAAAGGTGACATTGGGGAAGGCCACCTCCAGGTCCTGGAACCCCTCGTCCATGTCCTTTTGCCAGTCGGCCCGCCACTGCATGATGGTCACCGGCGCCTCCTTGGTGCCCATGAACCAAAGGGATTCGGGGGCTGGATAGGGGCCCAGGAAGACGGCACAGGCGTCCCTGAAATCGGTGATCCTGATGCTCAGTTGGTCGTGGCTATCGTCAGGCCAGTGCAGGCGGAAGGCGATCTGGCTGCCGTCGTGAAGGGCCCGCACCCTTATGGACGCCACCGCCGGCTCCCGTCGGAAGGGCATTATGACCATCTGGCCGGTAAGGGCCACCTCCACCTCCTCGGCCTTTCCCCAAAGGGAGGAGAGGGGTTCGGTGGCCGGCACTGGTTGGGCGATGCGCCTCGCTACCACCTCGGGCACTTCTTGGCGCTGGGCACCCCCGCGTGTGGCCTGCAGGACGCCATAGGCCAGACCTCCGGCGCCAGCGGCCGCCGCTGCCGCGCCAATCAGGAACCCGCGGCGGGAAATGCGCCCCTGCCCCTTGCTCTGGGTCATGCCCCCACCTCCTCAAGTGATGTTGTAGCGGTACGCCCCTACCTTGTCGTCTAGCGGGGGGCGCACCACGATGGGCTCCTTCAAGGGGACCCGCACGATCTCCTGGCCCTTCTCGTCGTAGCCCATGGCCTGGCCACCAGCCACCCTGAACTTGTAGATAAGGCGGTCGGTGGACACGGCCAACAGCAAGACCCCCAAGAGCTCGGGGTCCTGGCCCTCCATAGCCTTCTTGTATGCTACTATGGCCCTCTCCACGCCAGGGCCGAAGAGCATCTTGAGGAAGCGGACATTACCCACGTGGACAGGCGGTATGTAATAGACGTTGGGCTCCAGGCCCAACTGGGGAAGAAGGGGTAGGGCCACCTTGCGCACGTGCACCAGGAAGTCCATGGGATTTTCGGGGTCAGCCTGCTCAGGGGTGTGAATGAAGCCCACGGTCCGGATCTTGCCGATGCAGGTGCGCATACACCGAGGCTGATATCCCCTCTCCACTGCCGGGAAGCAGAAGATGCACTTCTCGGCGATGCGGGTCACGTGGTTATAGAAGACCTTCTTATAGGGGCAGGCCAGTACGCACTCCCGATAGCCACGACATCGCGCTTGGTCCACCAGGACGATGCCGTCTTCCCGCCGCTTATAGATGGCCACCCGTGGGCAGGCCGCCAAGCAGGCAGGGTAAGTGCAGTGGTTGCAGATGCGCGGCAAGTAGAAGAACCAGAGGTCATGGGGCAGGCGGATATAGAACTTGTCCTCGTTCAGGGGAGCGTTGGTCTCATCCTCCCCGCGGTTGGGATAGGCGTAGTCCAGGTCCTCAGGTAGGTATCCTAGCACCCGCTCCCCTGGCGGGGCGGCCTCGAAGATGGTCTTCCCCTGATAGACGCCGTTCTCCCATCGCTGGGGGCCCAACATCTGCAGGATGCGCACGTCCCAGGCGAGAGGGTATGAGCCCCAGGGCTTGGTCTCCACGTTGTTCCAGAACATGTATTCCTGGCCTTTGCCCGATGTCCAGGTGGTCTTGCAGGCCATGGTGCAGGTCTGGCAAGCGATGCACTTGTTGGTGTCGAAGACGGCTCCCACTTGTCGTTGCGGACGGGAACCCTCGTACCAATAGTCCATCTCGCGGCCGATCTGCCAGTTATAGACCTTAGGCATGGCCTCACGCTCCTTCGATGAACTCGCCCCGCAGGTAGCGGCGGAAGGGCTCCGACTCGTATGTGGGGCGGAACCCCTTGGCCGCTGGGCTCCACAGGCCGCTGCCGTCCTCGCCTTCCGGCTCCGCGCGCTGGATCTTGACGAAGCTCTCTTTGGGGGCGCCGTTGGCGCAATGGACATCGGCCTCGAACCCCTTGCCGATCCTCTGGCCAGAGACGTCCTTCCGCACCAGGCTGTCGGTGAGGAGGGTGGGCCTTAGCCAAGCCCTGGTGATGGACTGGTGGCTGCCCCGGCGGTAACCGGCCTGATAGCCGGTGCGGGGGTTCCTGGCCAGGCCATCGGGCCGCGTCTGCTGGCCCTCCACGCTGCCATGGGTAGCTATGTAGAAGTGGAACCAACTGCGGGCCACGCCTGGAGCGATGCTGGGGTAATAGCGGACCCGCACCAGCCAGCGGAACACCTCCCGGTCCTCCGCCTTTCCTTCGTGGCCCACGAAGGGGGGGTCGGAGGGGTCACCATCACACCACACGTAATCGCCGTCCTCCACCTCCAGCGCTTTGGCATCCTGAGGGTGGAGGTCGATGTAGCCCTCCCCCACCCAAGGCTTGCGCTTATCATGGCGGTAGAAATCACCGAAGGGGCCCCAGTAGACCACGTCCAGGTCGCTGCCTCCAGCGGTGGAGTGACAGGCGTGACGATACTTGGGGGTGATGAGGACGTGGGTGTAGCCCTCCTTGCGCAGGGGATGCTCGCTCTTCAGCAGCTCCTCAGGGGTGCGGACCACGTTGCGGACCTGGCGCACCTCCACTCGCAGGTCGTTGGGGTCTAGGCCGTAGCTCTGGGGCCCCTTGGGCCGGATGGCGGGGTGGGGGCGGGCTAGGATAACGTTGGGCTCGTGGTGGGTGCCGTCCACCGGCTCCCGCACCACCGGCAGGTTCTCACCGTATTCGATGAACTCGTCCTCCTCCCGATAGAACTCCAGGCGGCCCGTTTTGTTGTACCAGGGCTTGCTCTCGTTGGTCTGCTCCCAACCGACGATGCGGGGGCTGGTCCTGGTCATGAGGTAAAGGGGTATGCCCTGGCGGCAGGACTCCAACAGTTCCCGGAAGGAGTAGCCGCTGGTGGCGTTGCCAGCCCTGAACACCCGGTCGATGTATACCTCCACCTGCCCCTGGTGGACGAAGTGCCAGTAGTCGTGGAAGCGGCGGTCGCCAGTGAGCTCCGCCAGCTTACGAGCGATGCCTGCCCAGACCTGCACGTCGTCGCGCGTATCGTACAGACGGGGCAGGGGTGAGGGGGGCCAACACTGGAGGAAGGGATTGGTCACGGCGGCATAGATATCGGGAAGCTGCCGCTCGATCCAGGAGTCCACGCCGAAGACCACGACCGCATATTCGCAGGTGGCGGTCCAGAAGTAATCGTTGACGACGATCATCTCTATCTTGGGCAGGGTGTTGACGATGACGTTATGGGCCCATTTGGCGTTGCCCAGGATGGAGTTGCTGTTAGCCCACATGGCCACCTTGGTGGGAGAGGGCATGTGGGTCTTGCCGGTGAACAGCTTGTTGCCCACCCGCAGGGGGCGGTCGTCGTAGTTGTATTAATGGGCGGACTCGGCGCGAACGTATCCCTTGATGCGGGGCATCTTCTGGGGGTCCAGCTCGATATCGAAGGGGTTCTCGCTGATGTAGGGTGCCATGGCGAAGTGGGCCAAGCGGTAGTTGCCGGCATAGCTGCCCACGGTGCCCCCGAACTTGCCGATGTTGGCCGTGAGGGCGGCGATGAGGAAGATGGCCCGGTCTTTGAGATCGGCGTTGAAGAAGTGGTTGGGCCCCATGCCAGTGACGAAGAGGGTCTGCCCTTTGTTCTGGGCTATCTGACGGGCCAGGCTCTCGATGGCCTCCTTGGGGGCCCAGGTATCGCGGGAGATGGTGTCGGGGTCGCAGGACTCCATGACGTATTGCTTGATGAGGTCGAAGACGGGGCGCACCTTCACCTTTTGCCCGCTGGTGAGAGCCACCTCGAACTCGCCTTCCAGGGCGGGGTCTATACCCTTCTCCAGGAAGTGGCGGCCCACCTCGTCCCGGGTGACCACCTTGGGCTGGCCCGACTTCTGGTCCCAGACCACGAAGTCGTTCCACTCCTCCCGCAACTCCTGGGGGATGAGCTGGGCATCCTGCTGGGAAGGCGGGGGCAGGGGCTCGCCGGGGCGGAGGACGCGGGCGAAGTTGCGGAGCTCCGCCGGCCGGTAGTCGGGGAAGGCATCCCTGGCCCGCAGGAGCTTCAGGTTGTCCATGCGCACCAGGAGAGGCAGGTCGGTATAGGCCTTGACGAACTCTTGGTCATATAGCTTGTCGCGGATAAGGACGTGGGCCACCCCCATGGCCAGGGCCGTATCGTGGCCGGGCCGGATGATGATGACCTCGTCAGCCTTGGAGGCCGCCGACTGGTATTCGGGGGCGATGACGATGACCTTGGCCCCGTGGAGCTTAGCCTCTGTCAGCCAGTGCCCCTCTGGCATCTTGGTGGCGATCCAGTTCTTGCCCCACAGGGTGATGAGTTTGGCGTTCTCGGCGGTGTAGAGGTCGAAGTCCACCGTCTGCTGGCCGGTGACCATGGGGTGGCCCGGGGGGAGGTCGGTGTGCCAGGAGTAGGAGTCCCAATGACGGGCCCCTTTGGCCTCATCGGGCCCCACCTTGCGCACGTAGGCGTCCAGGAGGGCTAACATGTTGGCGAAGCGGTAGGCGCCGGCGATGCGGATAGGCCCGATGAGGGGCATGCCGCCCCGCAGCTTGATGGTGCGGGTGCCTGCGCCCTCCAGGGCGTCCAGCATGGCCGGGTCGTAGCCCTGCTTCTCCAGGCGGGCCCGCCCCGCTGGGCCGCTGTAGGTCTGGGCCACGTTGATAAGGGTCTTGGCCACCAGGGTGAAGGCCTCCTCCCAGCTCACCTGCTGGAAGTCCTCTTTCCCCCGCTGGAAGTACTCCGCAGGGGGCTGGCCCGTCTCCGGGTCGCGGGGGAAGCCGTCCTCCACCCACCGCTTGAACCCCTTGCGCACGAAGGCCCCCTTGACGCGTCGCTCGGAGTAGAAACGGCGCACGTAAGCGAGGCCACTTATGCATATGCGCGGGTCCCACCGGGAGGAGGCGGTGTTGCCGTAGATGTCCCGGGCCTTGCCGTAGCCGAAGCTAGGGTCCACATACACCACTACCCCGTTCTTGACGTTGGCCTTGAGGAGGCAGCCGTGGGTATCGTTGGGGCCACAAAGATAGTGGTAGGTCAGGTCAGGGGTGTAGAGGTCGCGGTAGACCTTCTCCTAGTCCCGGTTGGGGTAACTCTGCAGGGGGTTGTGCCCAGGCTCTATGGGCTGGAGGAAGGAGAAGCGCAACAGCTCCCATGGCAGGTACATAGCACCTGCGGCCCCTGCTATTCCTTTGGGCAAGGCCGAGAGGAATTGGCGTCTGGTAAGGCGCAGGTGGGTTTTTTGCTCCGGAGAGCCCATCATTTCCCTCCTTTCGCGCCCTGCAGCTGCCTCGCCATGGCGCCTATGCTTACCTGTTTGAACACCCTCTCCACGCTTAGGCGGGCCCTCTCCAACATGGACTTAAGAGGGCAGGCGGAAGCTAGGGGACATGTGGAACAGGAGGGTAACACCAGCTCGTCGCCGCTGCGGCCCCACCCTCCCCGCAGGGCAAGGGCTACGTCCCAGAGGGTGATCTCGTCCGGCGGAAGGGCCAGGGCGTAGCCGCCCCGGCGCCCCCTTTGGCCGGCCACCAGGCCCGCGTGGGCCAGATATTGTAGCAACTTGGCCATATAGGCCATGGGCACGCCTAGGGCCCGGGCCACCTCCCCCGCCGAGACCGCTCTTCCATCCTTGGCCATCAGGAGGAGAGCATGGAAGGCGTAGTTGAGGCCTCTGTCGATACGAAGGGTACTCGCAGGCATTGCCGACCCCTCGTGTCCAATTTCCCGCCCCCCTCTTCTCCTAGGAAGGGCCGATTGACCCAAAGCGCCTGGGCCAGAAGTCATGTCTTGGCGTAGGGATTTTCTTTACGGGCTAGGGGGCCTGCCGAGGGACTCGGGCCCATCTCCGGCCGTCTCTAGGGGAGGAGCGGTGCGCATGATGGGGAAGGGGCGCAGGCGGTAGGCCAGCCCGAGGGCGGCTCCTACACCGCACAGGAGGCCAAAGAGGGCCACCGCTACCGAGATGCTCGTCATGCTGGCCACTGCCCCCAGGAGGGCGCTGCCTATGGGCGTGCTGCCGGCGAACAGGAGGAACCATACGCTTAGAACGCGGCCCCGCAGGTGGTCAGGGGAAAGGACCTGCAGGCGAGCGTTGCCTGTGGCTGTGAAGGTTATGCCGGCCAGGCCTAGAAGCACCAGCACCACTAAGGAGAGGGGATACCAGGGTGAGAGCCCTAGCGCCACCAGCAGGGCGCTAAAGGCCCACGCACCCACCAGCAATCTGGTCTCCGTGGCCCGGCCGCCGGCGGCTAAGAGGAGGGCCCCCAATATGGACCCGGCGCCGATGGCCGAGCTCATAAACCCGAACTGCACTGAGCCCACGTGCAGTGACTGCCGTGCCAGCAGGGGCAAGGCCACTGTGAAGTTGTAGCCGAAGGTGCCGATAAAGGCCATCATGAGGATGGGCTGCAGGACCGAAGGCGTGGCCAGGATGTATTGCAACCCCTCCGCCACCTCTCGCCAGATGGCGCCCCCGCCCCCTTGCGGGGCGTAGTGCAGCTCCTCCCTCCGCAGGGAGGCGAGGGCCATCACCGCTGGCACCACTAGGCCCCCTTGGACCAGGAAGGCGGCCCCCACCCCGGCCCCGGCGATGACCGCCCCCGCCAAGGCCGGCCCCACCAGACGGGCGGTGTTGAAGGCCATGGTGTACAGGCCCACGGCGTTGGGCACCAATTCCCTCCCCACCAGCTCGGAGATGAACGTCTGGCGAGCGGGCTGGGCGAAGGCGTTGATGGTCCCCAAGGCGGCGGCCAGGAGGTAGAGGTGCCATAGTTGTATGGTCCCCGTCACCACTAAAAGCCCCACCGTCAGGGCCTGGGCCATAGCTGCCAGCTCCATCGCCATGAGGAAGCGGCGCTTCTCTACCCGGTCGATGACCGCCCCCGCCACCAGGGCCAGGAGGAGGATGGGCAAAAACTGGACCGTGATGACTGTCCCTACCACCGCTGGCGAATCGGTGAGCTCCGTCACTAGCCAGCCATTGGCAGCCGTCTGCATCCAGCGACCGGTGGTGGAGAAGGCCTGGCCCGTCCAGTAAAGGCGGAAGTTGGGGATGCGTAGGGCCAAGAGGGCGGTCTGCCACCGCCATGGTAGGTGAAGATGCCTGCGCATAAACATAGCCGCCGCCCCTAAGTATACGGGCGGCGGCCCTCCCAAGCTAACGGAGCTGCTAGCTGGCGCAGGCGGCGCAGAATCCGTAGATGTCCATGTGCTGGGAGACGATGTGGAAGCCGGCCTTCCGGCTCGCCTCTTGTGCCAGGCGCTGGAGCGACTCCTTCTCGTCCTCGTAGTCCTCGATGTGCCCACACCGGATGCACACCAGGTTCACGTGGGGCTCCAGGTTGGTGTCGTACCGAGTGCCTCTGGGGAAGGGCAGGGGCTGGACGATCCCCGTGGCTGTGAGCACCTCCAGGGTGTTGTAGATAGTGCCGATGGTGATGTGGGGGAATCGCTCCCTCACCCGCTCAAAGATCTCCTGCGCCGTGAGGTGCTCATGGGTGCCCACCACCGCCTCCGCCACCGCCAGCCTCTGGGCCGTCACCCGAATGCCCCGGCGCCGTAGCTCCTCCGCTAGACGTGCTCTCTCCATCCTTCCACCTCCTCACAGTGCCATTATAGGCTTTCTAAATGGAAAACCAATCGGGCAAAACCTTACATCTAGGGTTAGGCGGGGGAGGCTGGTTGCTCTGGGATGGGGCGAGGCTTATCTCGAGGCTCCACTGCCCAGGCCAGCCCCACCCCGAGAAAGTAGAGGGCTATGAGGGGACCCGCTACCAGGGACTGGGTGACGGGGTCGATGCTGGGGGTGACGATTGCTGCCAGGACGAAGGCCCCCACCACTGCCAATCGCCACCACCGTAGCAGCTGGCGCCAATGGACTATCCGGAAGCGGGCCAGATAAGTGATCACTAAGGGGGCCTCGAAGGATACCCCTGTCCAGAAGATGAGGCGAACCACGAAGTCCACGTAGCTGCCGATACGTATGTTGGGCTCCGCTATATCCCTGCCAAACTGCAAAAGGAACTTGAGGGCTGGTGGCAGGGCCACGTAGTAGGCAAAGGCACAACCTCCTAGGAACAAGAGGGAGGCCCCAAGCACTGTGCCCCAGACCCACCGCCGCTCCTGGCGGGTCAGGCCCGGGCTTACGAACATAAGCAGCTGGTAGACCACCATAGGCATGCCGAAGATCAGCCCCCCCAGGAGGGAGACGCGAAAGTAGGTCATGACGAACTCGAAGGGCTCGATGTACTGGAGCTTGAAGTTGGCCTGATGGGCTTCTGCGGGCTGCCGCAGGAACTCGATGATGCGGTCACCGAAGGCTGCTGAGAGGGCCAACCCTATCACCACCCACAAGGCGCCCATGAAGAGCCGACGGCGCAGCTCCTCCAGGTGCTCCAGGATGGTCATATACTTGCCCTCCGCCTCCTCAGGCGGGGGGGCCCGCTGCTCCATCTGCCCCCTCATGGACGATGCGCCTCGGGGGGTGGCTCCTTAGGGAGTAATTCGGCGCTGGTCTCGATGATGTGCTGACGAGGAAGGGAGGCCTCGGCCTGGCGGGCGGCCTCCGTCAGCTCCTGCTCCATGTAGGCGGCCTGCTCCCGGAGCATCTGGCGCAGCTCTCTTAGCTCGGCCCGCATCTGTTCTATCTCCTCATAGGCCTCCCGAAACTCACGGCGGAACTCAGCGGTCATGGTAGCCACATACCTGCGGATGGCTCGCAGGGCCCTTGCCAGTTGCACTGCCACCTCAGGCAACCTTTGCGGCCCCAACACCAGCAGGGCCACTAGGAGGACCATGAGCAACTCAAGGGGGCCGATGCCGAAGAACTGCACCTACCTCACCACCATCCCCCAGCCATGCCTTGCCACCCTAGTCCGGCTCGTCCTCGGCGATACCGTGCTCGATGATGTAGTTGACGGCATCCTGGACGGTGACGATCTTCTCGGCGTCCTCGTCGGATATCTCGAAGGTCCTCCCCTCTTTGCTGAACTCCTCCTCCAGGGCCATGATGAGCTCCACCAGGTCTAAGGAATCGGCGTTGAGGTCCTCCACGAAGGAAGTCTGGGGGGTGATCTGGCTCTCGTCCACCCCTAGCTGCTGGGCGATGACTCGACGCACCCTCTCAAATACAGTAGCCATGGCTCACCTCCTGCTACCGAGATCAGCGCGGGGTCGCCAAGAGGCTGACGGAGCCCAGGACCCCGTTGACGAAGCGGGGTGAGCTGTCGTTGCCGTACCGCTTGGCCAGCTCCACCGCCTCGTTGATGGCTGCCCGCACCGGCACTTTATTATCGACGAGGATCTCAAAGATGGCAATGCGGAGGATATTACGATCCACAGGGGAGAGGTGCTCCAGAGGGAAGAGGGGAGCCTTGCGCCGTATGACCTGGTCTATGCGGCGGCGGTGGGCCAGGACGCCCCGCACCAGGTAGCGGGCGTATTCGGCCGCCTCCCCTCCGGCCGCCTCCTCGGTGATGAGGCGCTCCAGCACCTGGGACGCGTTATGGCCAGCCACGTCTGCCTCGTACAGCGCCTTGAGGGCTAGGACGCGGGCCTTGCGCCTTCCTCCCATATCAGAGGACCAGCCCCCCATCCACGGCTATGACCTGCCCCGTGATATATGATGCCTCTTCAGATGCCAGGAAGGCCACGATGCCGGCCACGTCCTCTGGTCGGCCTAGGCGGCCCAGGGCGGTGCGGCGGATGGCCTCCTCCCGCAGCTCCTGGGGCAGGTCCTTTATGAGCTCTGTCTCGATGAGGCCGGGGGCCACCACGTTGGCCGTGATGCCCCGTGCTCCCATCTCCCGGGCCACCGATTTGGTGAAGCCGATGAGCCCAGCCTTAGCAGCCGCATAGTTGGCCTGCCCGGCGTTGCCCGCCATCCCCGAGAGGCTAGCGATGCATATGATGCGTCCCCACCGCTGGCGCATCATGGGCTTGAGGGCGGCTTTGGTGGCTAGAAAGGCCCCCTTAAGGTTGACGTTCATGACATCGTCCCAGTCTTGCAGGGACATGCGCAATACCAAGGCATCGCGGTGGAAGCCGGCGTTATTTACCAGGATGTCTAGACGACCGAATGTCGCTACCACCGTCTGCACCATCCGCTCCACGTCCTGGGGGTTGCTGACGTCACCGGGCACCAGTATGCAGCGTCGGCCGCGGGCTTCCACCTCCCTCTGGCATGCTTGGGCGGCCTCGTGGTTGCAAAGATAGTTGATGGCCAGGTGGGCCCCGGCTTCCGCCAGGCGCAGGGATATGGCCCGCCCGATGCCCCGGGAGCCGCCGGTCACCAGGGCCACCCTGTCCTGTAGCCCTCTCATCCTGTTACCTCCGTGAGAAGGTGGGCTTCCAAGGCCTGGGCAGTGGCTTTGGGCAGGGTGCGCTTCACCAGGCCTGTCAGCACTTGTCCAGGTCCCACTTCCAGGAAGGTGTCCACGCCTTGAGAGGCCATGAATTGTAAGCTCTCGAGCCAGCGCACAGGAGTGGTGAGCTGGATGGCCAGCTCCCGCCGGATCTCGGTGGCGGCGGAGAGGGCCCATGGAAAGGCGTTGCCCACTACTGGGATCCGGGCGTCCCTGATGGGGGCTTCGGCCAGGGCCTGGGCCAGCCCGGCAGCGGCGGAGGCCATGAGGGAGGTGTGAAAGGCCCCGGACACGGCTAAGGGCACCGCCCGCCCTCCCCGTTCACGGGCCAGGCGGGCGGCTGCTGCCACCACCTCCTGGGGCCCGCCGATCACCGTCTGTTGGGGGGCGTTGTAGTTGGCCGGCTCCGCCCCCGTGAGCTGGCAGATCTCATCTACCTCTTGGGTGGTGAGGCCCATGATGGCCACCATGGTTCCTGGCCTCTCCCGACTGGCCTGGGCCATGAGCTCCCCCCGCCTGCGCACTAGGCGGAGGGCCGAGGCCATGTCCAAGGCGCCTGCTGCCACAAGGGCGGTGTATTCTCCTAGGCTGTGGCCAGCCACCAGGGCGGGACGTCCCCTCAGGATGTCTGCATCGAGGGCTGCCGCCAGGTAGGCGAGGGAACAGGCCAGGATGGCTGGCTGGGCGTTGGCGGTGTGAGTGAGCTCGTCCTCGGGGCCATGGAACATGAGGCGGCTTAGGGGCCATCCCAGCACCTGGTCCGCTTCCTCCAGCACCAGGCGGGCCACACGAGATGTACCCCACAAATGGCGTCCCATCCCTAACCTCTGGCTGCCCTGACCAGGGAACAGCAGGGCCAGGCGAGGCTGTGGCTCCCTCTCCCAGAGCCCCTCCAAAAGGCGTGCCAATTCGCCGCTCATGGCGCTGCTTCAGAGGTCAAGTGCTTGAGGCCACAGTCGGGGTTAGGACACCGTCCGAAGGGGTCCAGGCGGGAGCGGCAGAGGATACAGTGGGTGGCGTCCCACCACAGAAAATAGGCCACCAGGAGGGCAGCTGCTGCAATCATGCCCAAAGGCACCAGGGCGAAGAGGAGGTATCGGCGTCCCAAGGCCCGCACGTCCTTATAAGGCTAGCCAGCCGCAGTATAGCACGGCCCCCCACCGGTGAAAAGCGGAGCTAGCGGGTCCCCTCCACGGGCAGGACCTGACGGCCGCGATATGTCCCGCACACAGGGCAGACGTGATGGGGCATCTTGGGGCTGCCGCAGCGAGAACAGCGCACCAGGGCAGCCACCTGCGCGTGCCAGTGGGCCCGTCGTTGCCGAGTCTTGGCCTTGGAGGGCTTCTTCTTGGGGACGGCTCCCACGGTCACTCCTCCCTAAGTCGAGCGGCCAGGGCCTTTAGGGCTGCCCAGCGGCTGTCCATGGGGGCTGGGCAACGGCACTCCCCGGCGTTAAGGTCGCCCCCACACTGGGGACAGAGGCCACGACAGTCGGGTCGGCACAAGGGAGCCAGGGGCTGGGCCATGATGGCATATTGACGCACCGACTCGTGCAGGTCCAGCACAAAGTCGGGCCCAATGGTGAAGTTGTCAGACTCCTCAGGCAGAGGGATGGGGGCGCCTGTAAGGACGTCCACCACGGGCAAGAACTCCTCCTCGAAACCCAGGTCCAGGGGGTAGTCCACCTCCGCCAAGCAGCGGGCGCACTGACCATGGCTTATGCCCTTTAGCGAGGCCCGCACTAGGATGCCACGGTTGGTGCGCACTAGCTCCACCATACCCGCCATCTGCCACAGGGTCACGTCCTCTAACTGCAGTATCTCCTCCGAGAGCTGGTAGCGGGTGCAAGTTCCCACCGGTTGCTTCAGCAGGTATGTGACACGGAACCGCATAAACGACCCCACCTAGGGGCTCTCTTGTTCCTTGTCAGTGGCCCTCTGCTCAGTTTATAATCCCTTCGCAGGCCTTGTCCAGCCCCCTCGGGAGCCCGGCATGAGCTCTATATCCCGACTTTATGCCTTGCAGGAGACAGACCTAGCCATCGATGCCCTCAGGCAACGCCTTTCCGACGTCATCTCCCAGCTAGGGGAGTGGGAGGAGGTGAAGGCCCTCAGGGAGGAGGTGGATAGCAGGAGGCGTCGCCTGGAGGGGTTGCGACGTCAGCAACGGGATCTGGAGCTGGAGTTGGGGGGTCTGCGGGACAAGGCCAAGGCGGTGGAGCGCAAGCTCTACGGGGGTGAGGTGCGCAATCCCAAAGAGCTGCAGAGCCTGCAGGACGACCTGCATGCCCTGATGCGCCAGATCTCCCACAAGGAGGACATGGTCCTGCAGCTCATGCTGGAGGCGGAAGAGGAGGAAAAAGCGTTACAGGAGGCCCAGGCTCACCTCTCCAGCCTTCTTCAAGAGTGGGAAAAGGAACAAGAGGCGTTAACCGCTGAGAAGGTGAGGCTGGAGCAGGAGCTGGGGCGGCTGGAAGAGGTGCGAGCGGGCCAGGCGAGGCAAGTGGACCCCCCTCTTCTCGCCCTGTATGAGGGGCTACGATCCCGCCGCCAGGGCAGGGCCGTCGCCAGGGTGGAGCGAGGCCTGTGCGGGGGGTGCCACATCGCCCTGCCCACTTACCTGGTGCAGAAAGCACGGGCTGGCAACGCCCCCGTGCAGTGTACCAGCTGCGAGCGCATCCTGTTTGCAGGCTAGAGATGCGAGGCTGGGGCTTCTTTCCCGGTGCCCTTCCTGGCCAGCAGCAGGCCTTCCTGGCTCTCTGCCGCAAGAAGGGTCTTGAGCCGGGGCCCTGGCTCACCGAGGGCAGACCTGAGGAGGTGGTGCGTGGCCTTGGGCCCGGCGATGTGCTGGTGGTGCCTGGACCTGAGGCCCTGGGCCCCGACGCCGCGTCCGCCTCCTGGGCCTATTTCCAGGCCCTAGCCGCCGGTGCTCAGGTGGTGGACTTGGCTGGCCAGGACTTGGCAGCTCATATCGTGAGCATGGGAGCAGACCCCCGAGGTGGGCAGGTGCGGGAGGCTATGGCGCGACGGGCCGTGCGAGGCCAAGTGCTGGGGCGCCCCCCTTTTGGCTACCGCATAGGCCCCCAGAGGCGGCTAGAGGTGAACCCCCAAGAGGGGGAGGTGGTCCGCCTCATCTTCCGCCTTTACGTGAGGCAGCGGCTGGGCCTGCGCCGCCTGGTGCAGCACCTCAATTCCCTGGGCCTCCCCACCCGCACAGGCAGGGCTTGGACGGTGGCTGCTGTGCGAGATGTCTTGCGCAACCGGGCCTACGTAGGCACATATCGCCGATTCGGCGTCAGGGTGCCAGCCAGCCACCCGCCCCTGGTATCTCACGAGGAGTTCCAGCAGGCCCAGGAGCGGCTGCAGCAGGGGTCCAAGGGCCGACTCCGCCAAAGCTCGGGCGATACGTTTGCCCTGGCGGGGATGGCCTTCTGCGCCTATTGTGGTGGGAGCATGGTGGGGGTAAGACGTCGTCAAGTTTGGCGGCGCCACGATGGGACGCCCCAGGAGGGCCTCTATCGCTACTACCAGTGTGGCTCTCGCCTCAACCGCAGCATGTGCGACTACCACACCTGGCGGGCCGATGAGCTGGAGCGTGAGGTGGTCCAGGCCCTACTACAAGGCACGGCCCAGCCTGGCACGAGGCCCCTGCACGCCGAGGCTCAGCAAGAGCGCTTGCGCCGCAGCCTGCGGCGTCTTTTGCAGATGGTGGCCCGTGGGGACATCTCCCTGGAGGAGTGGCGTCAGGAGGGGATAGAACTGGTGACCCAAGCGGAAATCCCCCTGGCCTCTCAGGAAGCCAGGTCGCTATTGGCCTCCTGGGACTCCCTTTCACCTCCAGACCGTAGGCGTGTGCTCCTAACTCTGGTGGAAAGGGTGGAGGTCTGGGACGACCATGTGGAGGTGGTGGCCCGTCCATGACCAAGGTGGTGGCCTATGCCGATGGCGCCTCTCGTGGCAACCCAGGCCCAGCGGCCATCGGTGTCGTCCTGATGGACGAAGCTGGGAAGGAGCTGTATACTGTTTCCAAGCCTATTGGGGTGGCCACCAACAATCAGGCCGAGTACCGGGCGGCCATCGCCGCCCTGGAGGCTGCCCTAGCGTTGGGCGCGACCAAGGTGGAGCTGCGTATGGACTCCCAGCTGGTGGTGCGCCAGATCCAGCACCGCTACCGCGTGCGGGACCCCAACCTGAGGCCCTTGTTCCATCGGCTGCTGGAGCTGAGGCGCCGCTTCCAGGAGTTCGTGGCCGTGGACATCCCCAGGGAGGAGAACAGGCGGGCCGATGCCCTGGCTAATGAGGCCTTGGATAGAGGAGCGCAGCCATAAATAAGGATAGGGAGGTTGGGCCATGAGCTATCAGCGCATCACATATGAGAAGAGGGATCGGGTCGCCCTCATCGTCCTCAACCGCCCGGAGGTCCTCAACGCCATGGACCCGTTGATGGGCGATGAGCTGGTCATGGCCCTTAAGGAGGCGCGGGAGGACAAGGGGGTAGGGTGCGTGGTCATCACCGGCGCTGGCCGCGCCTTCTGCTCCGGTGCTGATGTCAAGGTCTTCCGCCAGATGATCGAGGGGCAGGTGCAGAGGCGGACGGTGGTGGACGAGGACCTGTTCGACGTCATCTTCGACCACCCCAAGCCCATCATCGCTGCTGTCAACGGCCCCGCTGTGGGCATCGGCGCCACCATGACCTTGCCCTGCGACATCCGCCTGGCCTCGGAGCAGGCCCGATTCGGGTTCATATTCGCCCGCGTGGGCCTCATCCTGGAGTTTGGCAGCACCTTCCTGCTGCCCCGCATCATCGGCCTGGGCAAGGCGCTGGAGCTGGCCATGACCGCCCGCCTCATCGATGCTCACGAGGCCAAGGAGATAGGTTTGGTGAGCCAGGTCTTCCCCCAGGACCGCTTCCTGGAGGAGGTGATGGCTTACGCTTCCCAGATCGCCAATGGCCCCACCCGTACCCTGGGCTGGATGAAGGAGGCGGTGCACAGGTCCATCCAGGCCGATCTGCCCACGGCCCGCCGTATCGAAGGCGAGATCCTGGACCGGTGCCGGCGCTCTCCCGAGCACCGGGAGGGGGTCATGGCCTTCCTGGAGAAGCGCCAGCCCCGCTGGGCGGAGATAGCAGAGCAGTCCTAGCCCGATACAGGCCCCACCCCCAGCCCTGGCTCCGTCATGCGGGCTGGGTCCAAGAGGCGGTCCAGCTCCTCCTCGGAGAGCTGGGTGCGCTCGCGGGCCACCTCCCTTATGGTGCGCCCTGTCCTGGCCGCCTCTTTGGCCACCTCGGCCGCAGCATCGTATCCGATGGCTGGGGCCAGGGCGGTGGCCAGCATGAGCCCCTTCTCTACCATCTCTGGCCCTTTGGCGGTGGCCTCCAGGCCTTCCACGCACTTCTCCCGGAAGTTTCGGGCGGCGTTGGCGAGGATGTCGATGGCCTGCAGGAGGTTATAGGCGGCCATGGGCATCATCAGGTTCAGCTCAAAGTAGCCCCCTTGCCCCGCCTGGGCCACCGCCATATCGTTCCCCAAGACCTGGCCGCAGACCTGGATAAGGGACTCGGCGATGACGGGGTTCACCTTGCCGGGCATGATGGAGCTGCCGGGCTGGACCTCTGGCAGCTGTAGCTCTCCCAGGCCGGCCCGCGGCCCCGAGGCCATCCAACGGATATCGTTGGCTATCTTCTGCAGGGAGATGGCCACGGTGCGCAGGCAGCCGCTGGCCATCACCACGTTGTCCAGCGTGGCTTGGAGGGCGAAGTGGTTGTCCGTCTCATGCACCTCCAGCCCCAACTCCTGGGACAGGAGCCGGCAGACACGGCCTGCAAACTCGGGGTGGGTGTTGACCCCTGTGCCCACGGCCGTGCCGCCCAAGGGCAGCTCCGACAGCTCTTCCATGGCGTAGCGCACACGTCGGATCCCCCGCGCCACTTGGCCGGCGTAGCCCTGGAACTCCTGGCCGAGGCGAATGGGGGTGGCATCCATGAGGTGGGTGCGCCCCGTCTTGATGATGCCCCAGAACTGTCGCGCCTTGGCCATAAGGGCCTCCTGCAGCCCCTCCAGGGCGGGGATGAGGCGGCGGGCCATGCCCTCCAGGGCTGCCAGGTGGAGGGCGGTGGGGATGACATCGTTGGAGGACTGGCCCAGGTTTACATGGTCGTTGGGGTGGACAAGCCTCGTCCCGCGCTGGCCCCCCAGGATCTCGGTGGCCCGGTTGGCGATGACCTCATTGGCGTTCATGTTGGTGGAGGTGCCCGAGCCCGTCTGGAAGACGTCCACCACGAACTGATGGTCGTGGTGGCCCTGGTAAACCTCCCACGCGGCCTGTTGGATGGCCTGGGCCAACCGGTGGTCTAATAGGCCCAGCTGGGCATTGACCTGGGCCGCTGCCCACTTAATGAGTCCCAGCATGCGCACGAAGGAGGTGGGCATGCGCAGGCCCGATATGGGGAAGTTGAGGACAGCCCTCTGAGTGGAGGCTCCGTAGTAGGCGTCGGCGGGAACCTCCATGGGGCCCATGGAATCGCGCTCGATGCGGCTCCTTCCCTCGGCCACGTCTCTCACCTCGCGAAAGGTCTTCGGCCAAGGCCATATTAGGCCTTCAGAAGGGCGAGGGCTAGGCCTCCTGGCCTCCTCAGAGAGAGAAGAGGTTCCTGCCGCTCTCCTTATGGTGGCGGACGTGGCCCTTGCGGCCGATGAACTCCTCGCGGCACATGAGCCAGAGGAGCTCGCGGTCGGGGCCCACGTTGGCCCAGAAGCGGGGACCTTCCTCCAGGCGGCCCACCACGATGCCCTCCTCGGGCTCACCGTCCCGCCCAAAGACCACGGTGTACGCTTCCACGATGCCGGTGCCCTGGGCCTCCTCGGCCAGGGGTGGCGATGGCTGGGCGGCGATGCGGGCCTCGTCCTCCCTGGGGTCGTAAGGGTGGAACGTCCTGGGTGGGCGGCCGGAGTAGATGCCAGCCGAGTGCTTGGTGAAGTACCACCCCATGCCTGTGATCATGGCCTTCTTCTCGGGCTCCCTGCGCAGCCTCTCCACGGCCGTGGCGATGGAGTGAGAGCAGTAGTTGTTGCCGGGCCCTCCGGCGTAGGGGAGGCCGCCGGTGAGGGTGTAGGGGCGGGGGTCATCCAGATCCATGCCCAGGCAGAGCATGGCCGCCTGCACCGCCGAAGGGAAGCAGGAGTAAAAGTCGAACATGTCCACCTCCTCAGGCGAGAGGCCGGCCAGCTCCAGGGCCCGCTGCAACACCAGCTCCTGTGCTAGAGAGCCGTGGAAGGATGGGCGCTCGCTCATGAACCATTTGTCGGTCAAATAGGTACCCGCCCAAATGTAGACCCATCGTTCTTGGGGGATGCCCAGCTGCCGGGCGGCATCCACGCTGCAGAGGATAAGGGCCGCCCCCTGGTTCACCTCCATGATGGCGTTCATGTACTTGGGATAGGGGAAGCAGATCATGCGGTTCTGGGGGGTGACGGTGACGATCTCCTCCGGTGTACGGCGGATAGGGAACCAGGCGTAGGGGTTTTGGGCGGCCACCTCTGTCATACGGGCGCATAGTAGGCCCAGGCGGCGCTGGTGCTCTTCCAGCGAAAGGCTCATACGGGCGCGGATGGCGTTCTCATACAATGGGTACACGCGGATAGGCAGGGTGGCCCCGTGGCGTTGCTCTATTTCGTTGGTGGGCACCCTCGTATCCTCTATCTGTCTGGGGGTGGATCGGGGCGTCCACGGGAGGGTCTTGCCTTGGCGGCGGGCGGACATGAAGGAGTCCATGGCCTCCGCTCCCGCGATGAGGCATACGTCCATCTCTCCTCGCCAGATGGCCGCTGCCGCCTTTCCCACCAGACGCTGGGGCGTCTCGCCGCCGATGCCGGAATAAAGGGTGTGGCCAGGGGTGGCTCCCAAGCGCTGGGCCAGCATGCCAGGGGCGTCCTCATAGGCCCAGGAGATGATGTTCACCACCTGTAAGGAGTCCAGGCGGGCCAGTATTTGGGGACGGCCAGTGTCGGCGGCAGCCGCCCTGGCCGCCATCTCCATCAGCTCCAAGGGCTCCTTGGCCTCCTGTAAGGTGGCCGGCCTGTCCACTACCTGTCCTACGCCCACGATGATGGGAAGACGGGCTTGGTCCATCTCTCCTCCCTCACTTTTACGCGCAGGTAATACGCCACACCAAAGATAAGGCCCCAAGGGCCCATGGTCAACGCCTCAGGGGGTGGCGGTGGCCAAGGCCTTTTGGAAGGTGTACTGGCCGTCGCGGTAGTCCACCAGGACGGTGTCCCCCTCCTGGAATTGGCCCGCCAGGACCTGGAGGGCCAGGGGGTTGGCGATACGCCGCTCAATGGTGCGGCGGAGGGGGCGGGCGCCGAAGTTGGGGTCGTAGCCCTCCCGCACCAGGGCCGCCTTGGCCGCCTCGGTCAGCTCCAGCCCCAGGCCTCTCTCTTGCAGCCGCTCCCGCAGGTCCTTGAGCATGAGCTCCACGATCTGCTTCAGGTCCTCCTCGGTGAGGGGGTCGAAGACGATGATCTCGTCGATGCGGTTGAGGAGCTCGGGGCGGAAGGTCTGGCGGAGAGCGCGCTCGGCCGCCTCCTTGAGGCGCTCCTTCTCCGCCTGGGAGGGCTTGGCTTGGGCGATGAAGCCGAAGGCGGGCCGCTGGAACTCCTCGGTGCCCAGGTTGGAGGTCATGATGATGATGGTGTTGCGGAAGTCCACAGTACGGCCGTGGCCGTCGGTGAGGCGCCCGTCCTCCAGCACTTGCAGGAGGATGTTCCACACGTCGGGATGGGCCTTCTCCACCTCGTCGAAGAGGATGACGCGGTAGGGGCGGCGTCGCACTGCCTCGGTGAGCTGACCGCCCTCCTCATACCCCACGTATCCGGGGGGGGCGCCGATGAGGCGGGAGACGGTGTGTTGCTCCTGGTACTCGGACATGTCGATGCGCACCATGGCCTCCTCATCGTCGAACAGAAGCTCGGCCAAGGCCTTGGCCAGCTCCGTCTTGCCCACCCCTGTGGGACCCAGGAAGATGAAGGAGCCGATGGGGCGCTTGGGGTCCTTGAGGCCTGCCCTGGCGCGGCGGATGGCGTTGGCCACCGCCTGCACTGCCTCGTCCTGGCCCACGATGCGCTGGTGGAGCCGCTCCTCCAGGTGGAGGAGCTTCTCGTCCTCTCCCTCCATGAGGCGGGCGACGGGGATGCCGGTGGCCTGCGAGACCACTTGGGCGATGTCCTCGGCATCCACCACCAGGTCGATGTGATGCTTCTGGGCCCACTGGGCGCGGGCCTGGGCCAACTCCTCCTCCTTCCTCAAGCGCTCCGCCTTGAGGTTGGCCGCCCGCTCGTACTCGCCACGGGTGGCGGCCGCCTCCTCCTCCCGCTTGAGGCGCTGCACCTCCTCCTGGAGCTGGCGCAGCTCAGGTGGGAGCATCTGGGCCTCGATGACATGGCGGGAGGCGGCCTCGTCGATGAGGTCGATGGCCTTGTCGGGCAGGAAGCGGGAGGTGATGTAGCGGTGGGAAAGCCTGGCCGCCGCCTCCAGGGCGTCATCGGTGATCTTCACCTTATGGTGGGCCTCATAGCGGGGGCGAAGGCCCTTGAGCATCTCGATGGTCTCCTCCACCGAGGGCTCTTCCACGTATACGGGCGAGAAGCGGCGCTCCAGGGCGGGGTCGGACTCGATGTACCTGCGGTAGTCATCCAGGGTGGTGGCGCCGATGCACCGGAGCTCGCCGCGGGCCAAGGCCGGCTTCATCATGGTGGAGGCGTCGATGGCGCTCCCCTCGGCCGAGCCCGCCCCCACCACCTGGTGGATCTCGTCGATGAAGATGATGACCTCCCCTTGGGCCTGCTTGATCTCGTCCAGGACGGCCTTCATGCGCTCTTCGAACTCGCCCCGGAATTTGGACCCGGCCACCATGGCAGCGATGTCCAGGGCCAACAGCCGCTTGCCCTTGAGGGAGTCGGGGACATCACCTTGGACCATCTTCTGGGCCAGCCCCTCCACGATGGCCGTCTTCCCTACGCCCGGCTCGCCGATGAGCACGGGGTTGTTCTTGGTGCGGCGGTTGAGGATCTGCATCACCCGCTTTATCTCCTCTTCGCGCCCGATGACGGGGTCCAGCTTGCCCTGGCGGGCGGCCTCGGTGAGGTCCACCGAGTAGCGCTCCAGGGCGCGATAGCGGGTCTCCGCCCTAGGGGAGTCCACCCGATGGGCGCCCCGGATCTCGGCTAGGGCGCGGTAGACCTTCTCCTTGTCGATGCCGAACTGGCGCAGGATGCGGGCCGCTTCCCCATCCCGCTCATCGGCCATGGCGATGAGGATGTGCTCCACGCCTATGTACTCGTCCCTGAGGCGCTGCGCCTCGGCCTCCGCTCGTTCCAGGAGGCGCACCACCCTGGGGGTCATATAGATCTGGGGGGTGTCATAGGCCAGTTTGGGGGTGCGAAGGAGAGCCTCTTCCGCTCGCGAGCGCATGGCCTCCAAATCCACCCCCAGGCGACGGAAGACCTCCTGGGCCAGGTTGCCTTGGTGGGAGAGCATGGCCACCAGGATGTGCTCCACGTCCCATTGGGCGTGGCGCATCTGGCGCACCAGCTGCTGGCTTTCCGCCAGCACCTCCTGGGCCTGCTCGGTGAACCGGTCTTGCCTCATCATAGCCTATCACCTCACTTGGCGGATTCAGCGGACGGGAAGCCCGAGTAGGGCGCTGGCAGGAGGCGGTCGCGATAGGCCTGCAGCTCCCGCTGCAGGGCCGCTATCTCCCTCTCCAGGGCTTGGATGTGCTCCCGGAGCTTTAAGATGGCCTCGGCCCCCGCCAAGTTCACCCCTAGCTCGTCCATGAGCCGCTGGATCTGGCGCAGGCGCTCAATGTCTGCCCGCGAGTAGAGGCGGGTCCGCCCCTTAGAGCGGGCAGGCCTGATGATGCCCATGCGCTCGTAGTATCGAAGGGTCTGCTCGTGCATGCCCACCATACGGGCAGCCACCGAGATGACGTATACAGGCTCGTCCTCCGTTGGCTCGTGCTCCCGCCTGCGCCTGGGCACTGGGGTCACCTCCTTAGCGCCTCACGGCGGAGCGGCGCAGCTCCCTCAGGCGGCGGTACAGCTCCCGCTCCTCCTCGGTGATGTGCTCGGGTATGCGCACCTTTACGGTGACATACATATCGCCATATCCGCCCCCTTCTAGATGGGGCATGCCTAGCCCAGCTAGGCGAAAGATGCGCCCATTCTGGGTGAGAGGCGGTATCCTGAGGAGGACGCGGCGGCCGGAGATGGTGGTCACCTCCACCTCCCCACCGAGAACGGCGTCCTCCACCGGCACCTCCACTTCCGTGTGCAGGTCATCCCCTTCTCTACGGAAGCGGGGATGGGGACGGATGCGCACCACCAGGTAGAGGTCACCCTTGGGGCCGCCCATGGGCCCTGGCCTGCCCTCGCCAGCCACCCGCACGCGAGAGCCGTCCCTCACCCCGGGCGGGATGCGCACCTCCAGCCGCTTGGGGCGCACGAGCACCCCCAGCCCGCGGCAGGCCTGACAGATGGCGCCCAAGGCGCGGGCCCGCCCCCGACAGGCGGGGCATACGTCCTCCTCGGTTACTTGGACGATGCGGCTGGTGCCGGTGTAGGCCTCCTCCAGGGAGAGCTCCACCTCCTGCTCCACGTTCTGGCCCCTGCTGGGGCCTCGCCGGCCCAGGCCGAAGAAGCCCTCCAGCAGGTCTTCGAAGATGGAACCCCGCAGCAGATCCCCCAGGTCACCGAAGATGTCGCCTGTACGCCAGGTAAATGTCGCCTCCCCGGGGCCAGAGGCGCCCGCCTCCCGCTGGGCCCTTTGAAAGGCGGCCACCTGCTCCCATTTCTCCCCATAAAGGTCATAAAGGCGCCGCTTCTCGGGGTCAGAGAGCACCTCGTAGGCCTTGTTGATCTCCTTGAAACGCTCCTCGGCCTCCTTGTCCCCGGGGTTGAGGTCGGGGTGATACTTGCGGGCCAGACGCCTGTAGGCCCGCTTTATCTCCTTCTCGGAGGCGTCCCGAGAAACGCCAAGGATCTCGTAATAGTCCCGACCAGCCATAGCCCCACCTTCCACCCTACCCCATGTCTATGGAGCTGTCAAGAGCCATGTGGCAAATCTTGACAACGTCATTGTAAAAAACCTTTACACCGTCTTGACAGCCCCGCCGATGGGGCGTATAATTGAGAGGCGGAAGGGCCCCCGGGTGATGAAGGGGGCACCAAAAAGAGGAGGAGGTGAAGGGTATGACGCTAGTGCGTTGGGATCCCTGGGAGGAGTTCCGGTCCATCCGCCGGGCCATGGACCGTCTGTGGGATGAGCTCATGGGCCGTCGGGAGCCCGTGGTGGTGGAGGAGGCCATGACCTTCCCGGTGGACATGTACGAGACGGACGAGGCCCTGGTGGTGAAGGCCGCCCTCCCTGGCCTGCGCCCTGAGGATGTGGAGATCTCGGTGCAGGGAGACCTCCTCACCATCAAGGGCGAGCTGAAGCGGGAGGAGAAGGTGGAGCGGGAGAATTATCACCGCCGCGAGTTGCGCTATGGCATGTGCTCCCGCACCATCTCTCTGCCCGTGGCGGTGGACGCTGAAAAGGCCGAGGCCACCTTTGAGCACGGGATCCTGACGGTGACCCTCCCCAAGGTCCCCGAGGCCCGGGCCAAGGTCATCCGGGTCAAGGCCCGCTAGCTCAGTCAGCGGGGGCGAGGGGGGCTCCCGTCGCCCCCGCCCTCTTTTTTTACCGGTACTGTGGCTGTGATGGCTGGGGCCATCACAGCCTTGTATAATGTCAGGGAAAGTTCTACTAAGGAGGGAGCGCCATGGCCATCGTTGGGGCGCCTTACAAGAACATCCTGGTGCAGCAGGATGGTGACATCGCCATCGTCACCATGAACCGGCCGGAGCGGCGTAACGCCCTCTCGTTGGAGCATATGCAGGAGCTGCGCCACTGCCTACAGAGCATCGGCGAAGACAAGGGCACGAAGGTGGTGGTGCTGAGGGGCAACGGCCCCCACTTCTGCGCCGGGCATGACCTCTCGGAGATGGTGGGGCGGGACGTCTCCTTCTATCGACTTTTGTTCCGCACCTGCGTTTCCCTGATGCAGACCATTCAGGAGATACCCCAGCCGGTCATTGCCCAGGTACATGGCATGGCCACCGCTGCCGGCTGCCAGCTTGTGGCTACCTGCGACCTAGCGGTGGCAGCGGAGGACGCCCGTTTTGCCACCCCGGGCGTGCGTATCGGCCTTTTCTGCTCTACGCCCATGGTGGCCCTCAGCCGCAACGTGCCCCGCAAGAAGGCCATGGAGATGCTACTCACGGGCGAGCCCATATCGGCCCAGGAGGCGTTGCTGGTGGGCCTGGTCAACAAGGTGGTGCCCGGGGAGAGGCTGGAGGAGGAGACCATGGCTTTGGCCCGGCGCATCGCCCGCGCTAGCCCCCTGGTGGTTGGGATTGGCAAACAGGCCTTTTACCGCCAGCTGGATATGCCTCAGCCTCAGGCCTACGACTACACCCAGGAGGTCATGACCCTCAACGCCCTGGCGCAAGATGCCCAAGAGGGGATATGCGCCTTCCTGGAGAAGCGGGAGCCACGCTGGCCCAGCTGCGCTTAATACCTTCGTAGCGAGGTGCGACGCATCTGGCGGTAGCGGGAGACCATCTCCTGTTCCGCCCGTCGCCCCACCTCTTGCGCCTCTCGCCAGGCCTCACGCGCCGTCTGGGCCAGGTTCTCCATCCTTTCCCGCAGGGAGGCCTGCAGGCCCTCCATCTCCCGCTCCTGGAGGACGGCGCGGAGGCGGCGCCGCACCTCCTGTTGTCGTACAGGCTCCAATAGGGTATAAATGGCGAACCCTAGGGCGAGCCCTACCGCAAGACCGATAAGGAAACGCATAGCTCCCCTCCTAACGACGCCTACGAGCCAAAAAGCCTAGTAGCGCCCGTGCCATGGCTAAGGCAGCGTAGGTCTTGGCCACCGGCCTCACCACCGTCTCCGATACGAAGGCGGCGGTGGAGCGGACGGTATCCACTGTGTCCTGAACCCCGCGCAGGGTGGGGCCCAAGTGGTCGCCGATGGTCCTGGCCATCTGGGAGACCATTGCCCTCACCGCCAGCAACACCCACATGCTCACCAAGGTGGCGAGGATGCCCAACAGGAAGAGGACAGTGCCCGCGATGGTGAAGGCAACGATGGTAACATCCCTCAGGTCCTGCAGGTTATTGATGCCCATCTCCACCTCCTGGGGCCGCTGAATGCTTGGCAATTATAGCATGGGCCTCTTCCCCTGCCCAACCCCGGCGGGCGATGATGCCACCTCCTATTACCCTCTCCCCTTGATAGAACACGATGGCCTGGCCGGGGGTCACCGCCCGCAGGGGCCTAAGGAGGCGGACCCTCCCCTGGCCATCCAGCACCTCCAGGAGGGCAGGCACCGTCTCTCCCCGGTAGCGGGCCTTGGCCTCCACTGCTAGCGGGCCCTTGGGGGGCACATCATCTACGAAGGAGAGGGCGCGGCAGGTGAGCTCCCAGCATAGGAGCTCCTCCTCCGGGCCTACCACCACGGTGTTGGTGGGGGCGTGGATGTCCACCACGTAGAGGGGGCGCCCATGGCTGCTGTGGGGCAGGCCCCGCCTCTGGCCCACCGTGAAGTCGATGATACCCTGGTGGTGCCCCAACACCCGGCCATCCAGGTCTACGATGGGCCCTGGGCTGGGGGACAAGTACCGGCGCAGGAAGGACCGGTAATCGCCATCGGGGATGAAGCAGATGTCTGAGGAATCGGGCTTGTCGGCGTTGGGGAGGCCCAGGCGACGGGCGAGCGCCCTTACCTCCGCCTTAGTGTACTCCCCCACGGGAAAAAGAGAACGGGACAGCTCTCGCTGTCCCAGCATGTAGAGGACGTAGGACTGGTCCTTGGCCGCGTCCACCCCCTTCAGGAGGAGGAAGCGGTCCCCCTGGCGGCGGACGCGCACGTAATGGCCGGTGGCCACATAGTCACAGCCCAGGGCGAGAGCGTACTCCAGCAGGGGGCCGAACTTGACGTGCTGGTTGCAGGCGATGCAGGGGTTGGGGGTGCGGCCCTGGGAGTACTCGCGCACGAAGTAGTCCACCACCATGGCCTTGAAGGGGCGCTCGAAGTTGAGGATGTAATGGGGGATGCCCAGGACCTGAGCAGCCGCTTGGGCATCCACCACGTCCTCCACCGAACAGCAGCGACGGTGGAAACGGGGTGCCGTGGGGTCCTCGATGGTCCACAGGCGCATAGTGACCCCCACCACCTCGTAGCCTTGCTCCAGGAGGAGGGCAGCAGCCACCGAGGAGTCCACGCCCCCAGACATGGCCACCAAAACACGCTTTCGGCCCATTCCATCATCCATGTTATAATGGCGGCGAGAGTGCCCCAAGGGCCTAGGAGGTGAGAGACTGGCATCACACATCGATGTGCAGGCCTTGGCTCGCAGGCTGGTGGACGTGCTTTCAGAAAAGCAAGCAAGCGATATCCTCTTGTTAGACCTGCGCGGCGTAGCTTCCTTCACTGATTATTTCGTCATCGCCACAGGGGAGACGCGACGGCAGCTGGAAGCCCTCTTGTCCCACTTAGAGGAGGAATTGGAAAGGGATGGGGTGAGCCTTCTGGGCCGGGAGGGCGACCCCGAGTCTGGGTGGGTGCTGCTGGACTTGGGGGACATCGTGGTTCACATCTTTGGTCCCGAGGAGAGGTCATACTACGACCTGGAGGGGATGTGGCATCGAGCGAGGCCAGTAGTCCGCATCCCCTGAGGTTAGCGCCGTTTTAAGATGGGCCGTTAGCACTTACCGTGGTAGCCTGCTGGTGGATATGGCCTCTTTAGGGGGCGCGCTCTCGGCCCGGCTCCTTTAGGCCTCCTCCCCTGGGGGCTCCTTCTCCTGCCCCTCCTCTTCTTTTTCCCTAGGCTCCTTGGGGCGGCCGGCCCGCCGCAGGGCCTCCCCCATCTCCTGCAGCCGCTTGTCTACCAGGGCGTTGAGGGTACCCTCGGGGTAGGTGCCATCGGGGCCGCGCTCCCCCGCCGGCATGCCCGTCAGCAACTCCAGGGCCTCGTCCACGGTGTTGACGGCGTATACGTGGAACTCCCCTCGCTCTACCGCCTCCACCACCTCCTCCCGCAGGTTGAGGTGGCGAACGTTGCGGGCGGGGATGATGACGCCCTGGCGACCGGAGAGGCCCATAGCCCGGCACACCTCGAAGAACCCCTCCACCTTCTCGTTGACGCCGCCCACGGGCTGCACCTCCCCCTTTTGGTTGACGGAGCCGGTGACGGCCAAGTCCTGCCGCAGGGGCACCTGGGCGATGGCCGATATGATGGCGCACAGCTCGGCCAGGGAGGCCGAGTCACCCTCCACGGGCTCATAGGCCTGTTCGAAGGAGATGGTGGCCGAGAGGGAGAGGGGTTTGTCCTGGGCGTACTTCCACCCCAGATAGCCGCTTATGGTAAAGACGCCCTTATCGTGGATGCGGCCAGAGAGCTGGGATTCCCGGTCGATGCTCACTACCCCCCGCTGCCCCAGGAAGGTGCGAGCGGTGATGCGGGAGGGCCGGCCGAAGCGGTAATCGCCGAAGTCCAGCACGGCCAGGCCGTTGACCTGCCCCACCACCGCACCGTCCACGTCCACCATGATGACCCCCTTGGCGATGAGCTCCCGCACCCTTTCCTCCACCAGGTTGAGGCGGTAGTAGCGGGCGCGCAGGGCCTTCTGCACGTGGGAGGCCTGGACCACGGGCGCTCCCTCTTGCCCCGCCCAGTAATCGGCCTCCACCAGCACATCCCTTAGAAGGCCGAAGCGGGCGGTGAGCTTCTCCTGGTCGTCCACCATGCGGGAGGCGTGCTCGATGACCTTGGCCACCGCCCCAGCATCGAAGGGGCGCAGCTGGTCGCGCCGACAACAGCCGGAGATGAAGCGGGCGTAGGCCTCCAGCGTCTCGGGCGTGAGGGAGATCTGGTAGTCGAAGTCGGCCTTCACCTTAAACAGCTCCCAGAAGTCTGGGTCGTAGGTGGAGAGGTAGAAGTAGAGGAGGGGGTCGCCGGTGATAATAACCTTCAGGTCCACCGGTATGGGCTCCGGCTGCAGCCCCTGGGGCATGAGCCAGCCGAAGCTCTCCAGGGGGTCCTCCAGGCGCACCTCCCGGGTGCGGATCACCCGCTTAAGGCCGTCCCAGGAGCCGGGGCGAAGGGCTAAGGTGTTCAAGTCCAGGATGAGGTAGCCACCATTGGCCCGGTGGACGGAGCCAGCCCGCAGCTGGGTGTGGTCGCTGAAGTAGGCCCCCATGAAGGCCCGCCGCTCGATGCGCCCAAAGAGGTTGCTCCATGTGGGGTTGTGCTCGATGATGACCGGCGGCCCCTGGGTCTGGGAGTTGTCCACAAACAGATTGCACCGGAAGGCCAGGAAGGGGTCAAGGGGCGACTCCCGCCCAGGGAGCCTTGGCATGGGCTGGGGCATCTCTGTGTCCCGGAAGAGGTCTAGGTGGGCCAGGGTGTACTCCCGAAGCTCCTCCAGGAAAGAGGCCACCTGGGGAAGGTGGCGGAACTGATCCACTACGGCGCGAAAGAGGCCGTTGACGGCTGCCTCACCCACCTGACGGTCCAGCTCCCTGAGACGGGCCTGGATATCGCGCTCCAGGGCTCGCAGCCGGTCGCCCACCTCGTTGACCATCTCCATGATCTGGCGTTGGCGCTCCTCTATCTGCTTACGCACGAGAGGGTCCAGGGCGGCCATCTCCTCCGGCCCCAGGGGGCGGCCGGCCAGGACGGGGATGACGGCCACGCCCAGGGGGGAGAAGCGGAGCATGAAGCCCGCCCGCTGGGCCTCTTGCTGGGCGGCCTCCATTAGCCGCTGGGCCTCCTGTTGCCCTCCCTCCATCAACTCGCGACGGCGATGCTCATAGTCCTCGCTGGTGAAGGCCCTCCTGACGGCCGTGCGCACCGCCTCCAAAAGGTCCTCCATGACCTGGTGCAGCCGCCTCCCCTCGCCGGCTGGCAGGCGGAGTGCGCGGGGCCGGTCGGGCTCGCGGAAGTTGTAGACGTAGCACCAATCGTCGGGGATGCGTGTCCGTCCCGCCTCCCGCTGGCGCTCGATGGCCCTTTGCACATATGCCTGGATGGCGCTGGTGCGCCCGGTGCCCGTGAGGCCGCTGACGAAGATGTTGTAGCCGGGGCGGTCCACGCTCAGGCCGAACTCCAGGGCCTGGATGGCCCTATCCTGGCCGATGAACTCCTCTAAGGGGGCCACCTCATCGGTGCGGCCAAAGCGGAAGCGGGAGGGGTCTATCCTCAGCCGCAACTGGGAAGGAGGAACGCGAAGACGCTCCATATCGACCATGGCTTTCCTCCTTACTCGCCGGAGCCGAAGGCCCAGCGGTCTATATCTCGCTCATAGCTTAGGATCTCGTCCTCTTGGAAGAAGAGGGCTATCTCCCGCTGGGCCGTCTGGGGGGAATCGGACCCATGGACGAGGTTGTGGGTGATGTCCAGGCCCAGGTCGCCGCGGATGGTGCCAGGGGCTGCCTTTTTGGGGTCGGTGGCCCCCATGGTCTGGCGCACCACTTCTATGGCGTGGGGACCCTCCATCACGCAGGCGATGAGGGGGGCGGAGGTGATGAACCGCACCAGGGATGGGAAAAAGGGCTTTTCGCGGTGCTCGGCGTAGTGGCGGTGGGCCAGGGACTGGTCCAGGCGCATCATTTTCATGGCCACGATGCGCAGGCCTCTGCGCTCCAGTCGCGATATGATCTCCCCTGCTAGGCCCCTTTGTATGGCGTCAGGCTTTATGAGCACCAGGGTTCGCTCCATATTTTGAGCCATGTTACCACCTCCTGACTGCATGGCTCCCCAGACGACTCACACGGCCTCCCGCAGGTAGATGGGCCGTAGCTGCCAAGGGGGCACGCCCTGGCCGATGCGCCAGCGCCTGTAGCCTAGCTCGGCGATGTAGGCGGCGCGGCGCTGGCCCCGCGCCCCCTCCACCACCCTCCCGCCCCGGGCGGCGATGGCCTCCGCCGTCTCCTTAGGGACCTCGCCACAAAAGAGGGCCTGCGGGGGCGCTTGGGCTAGCGCCTCGTCCAGGGTGGAGAGGCGGGGGGGCACCACCTCCTCTCCAGTTGGGGCATAGGCGGCCCAGGCCACCTGCCCCCTCCCCGCCCGGTGGAGGGCCACCACCGGCCGGCCGCACAGAAGGTGAGGGTATGCTTCCGCCTCCAGGCGTCCCACACCCACCACGGGCAGGCCCAGGGCGTAGGCCAGGCCTTGGGCGGCGGCGATGCCCACTCGCAGTCCCATATAGCTGCCGGGGCCCGAGCAGACGAAGATGGCCTGCAGGTCCCCTGGGCGGCGCCCCACCTGCCGCAGGAGGAGATCGATGGACGGCAGGAGCTGCACAGTGTGGGTGCGGCCGCACCGCCAGGAGAGCTCAGCCACCAAGGCGCCATCCTGTGACAGGGCCAGCGATGCCATCTCCGAAGCGGTGTCTATGGCTAGCTCCAACCCCGTCCCTCCAAAGAGGCCAGAAGCTCAGCGCTACGGGGACCCGTGGCTTTAAGAGTGATGCGGCGCGTGCGCTCCCCCGTGATCTCCAGGAAGATGAGGAGGGCGTCTTGGGGCAAGGCCCGCCACGCCCGTTCCGGCCACTCCACCGCCAGGACGCCATCGCCGCAGTACTCGTCCAGGCCCAGGTCCTGGGCCTCCGCTGGCCCCTCCAGACGGTAGAGGTCGGCGTGGTAGAGCTTGATGCGCCCCCGATATTCCCCCAGCAGGACGAAGGACTTGCTGCTGACCCCCTCGCGGATGCCCAGGGCTCGGGCCAGGCCCTGCACCAGTACCGTCTTGCCCGACCCCAGGGGGCCTGAGAGGAGGAGGACGTCGCCTGGCCGCAGGGCCCGGGCCAGACGTTGCCCTAAGCGCCGCGTCTGTTGGGGCCCGCGGGACTCCAGAGTCACCGTCTTCACCGTTGGCGCAAGTGGTTCCATCCCCGTTCCTGAGGGGTCACGTCGTGGCCTCGTTCGTCCAATACCCTTACCCCTTCCCCCTCTATGACGCGGCCGATGACCGTGAGAGGGGGCGTGAGGGAGAGGACGATGTCCTCCCTTCCTACCAGGGCCAACTGGTAGTCCTCGCCCCCGGCGCAGGCCAGGGTCAGGGCCTCCCGGGAGAAGGCTGACCACACCTCCTGGGGGATGGGGATACGGTGGGCCCAGAGCTCGATGCCCACGCCGCTCATGCGGGCCACATGCCCCAGGTCCTGCAAGAGGCCATCAGAGATATCGATGGCACAAGGGATGCCCTTGCGGGCTGCCTCTTGCCCTAGGGCTAGGGGGGGATGGGGGCGCAGGTGAACCCGTACTAGGGGGTCGTCGGCGGGGGCGCCGGCCAGAAGGCGTCGCAGCCCGGCTGCCGACCCCCCCAAGGGCCCGGAGACGGCCACCACATGCCCAGGGCGCGCTCCATCCCTTCTCAGCAGCAGAGGCCCCTCTGGCCCCTCCAGGGCACGGCCCACCAGGGCTACGCCTATGCTCACCTGGGGCGCTTGCACGATGTCGCCACCTGCTAAGGTCACATCGTAGGTACGGGCGCACTCCTCCAGCCCCTGGTATAGGGAGTCGACATGGTCCAGAGGCATATCTGGCGGCAGGGCAAGGGCCACCACCGCCACCTCCGGCACCCCTCCCATGGCCATGATGTCGCTGATATTGACGGCCAGGGCCTTCCACCCCACGTCCTCCCACGGATGACGTCCGGGGAGGAAGTGGACGCCCGACACCAGGCTATCGATGGTGAAAAGGAGAAATCGCCCCTCTGCCCGCCAGACAGCGGCGTCGTCCCCAATGCCCACCAGGAGTCGGGGATGGCCCCCCGTCAGGGCCCGCCTGAGCCTCTCGATGAGCCCGAACTCGCCTATCTCCCGGACTTCCACCGCTTGTCATTATCCCACCGCTGCAATGAGAGCGGGAGGTGACCCAGCTCCTCTCGGCTAGGTATCATGGTGGGGCGGATGCGTATCGCCATCATGTCCGACGTCCACGCTAACTTGGCCGCTCTGGAGGCTGTCCTCCGGGATGCGGAGCAAAGGAAGGCCCTGGACGCCGTATGGTGTCTGGGGGACATGGTGGGCTATGGCCCTCAGCCCCGGGAGTGTCTGGCGCGCCTGCGGGAGGTGGTGTCCGTATGCGTGGTGGGCAATCATGACCTGGCAGCCATCGGCCACCTCTCTACCGAGGACTTCAACCCGGATGCCGCCGCTGCCGCCCGCTGGACCGCCCGCCAGCTGGCGGAGGCTGATAGGGAGTATATCTATAGCCTCCCCCAGGTGGTGAGGGAAGGGGATTTTACCCTAGTGCACGGGACCCTGCGGTGGCCGGTCTGGGAGTACCTGTACTCTTATGAGGCGGCCCAGGCCCATCTGCGGCGCCAGCAGACGCCTTTCAGCCTGGTGGGCCATACCCACGTCCCCACGCTAGTGGTGGAGGACGGGCGTTATCCCTACGGCTGCGAGCTCTTCTACCTGGAGGATGGAGCCACCGTGACCTTGGATCCCTCGCGGCGTTTGGTCATCAACCCAGGGGGCGTGGGGCAGCCTCGCGACGGCGACCCCCGCGCATCTTACGCCGTTTACGACGTGGAGCAAGGGACTATCACCATCCACCGTGTGGAGTACGAAATCGAGGCCACGCAGCGGCTTATGATGGAGGCCGGCCTGCCCCGTTGGCTTATCCAGCGCCTGTCCCTGGGCCGTTAGGGCAGTCTCGATGGTGCCCTTCTGGCTCCACGTATACCACGGCATCCTGGACCTGGGGCAGCTCCCTGCGGATGCGCTGTGAGATGCGGCAGGCCAACTCGTGGGCCTCCTTCAGGGAGGCGTCGCCCGGGATATCCAGGGCCACGTCTAGGCAGATCCACGGTCCGGCCTGGCGCATGCGCAGGGAGTGGTAGCGGGCGCCCTTGGCCTCCTCCTGGAGGATACGGCGAACCGCCACCTCCACGGCCACCGCAGGTGCTGCGTCCAGGAGGCCATGGCTGGCCCGCCAACCCAGCCGCACCACGATGAAAAGCATGAGGGAGGCCACCACCAGGGCCCCGGCAGGGTCCAGCCATGGCATGCCCATGGCCGCCCCCAGCAGCCCAGCCATGGCAGCTATCTTGGCCCAGAGGTCGGTGGCGAAGTGGGCGGCGTCAGCCTCCAGGGCGTAGGAGCGATAGGTCATGGCCACCCGTCGCAGATACCGGGACATGACGAAGTCTACCACCATGGTGAGGGCGATGACCCCCAGGCCCAACAGGGGCATCCTCACCTCGTAGCCCAGAGCCAACTTCAGGCCCACCTCCACCACGATGCCTAAGGCCAGCATGGCCAGCAGGCCCATCTGCAACAGGGACGATAGGTTCTCGAACTTGGCATGGCCGTAATGGTGGTTGGCATCAGGTGGCCTGGCGGCCATGGACACCCCCCAGTAGGAGAGAGCGGCAGCTGTCAAGTCGTTGAGGGAGTGGGCAGCGTCACCTAGGACGGCCAAAGAGCCGGTGAGCAAGTAGACCCCCACCTCCACCGACAGCAGCGATAGGGTGACCAGCACAGAGAGAAGGGCGGCCCAGCGCTTCTTGGCCTCCCCTTTCTCGTCCAGTGTCTGTCCCCAGCTAGTGGTCATGGCCTCACCCTGCACGCGTCATTCTAGATGAATGTGCTGGCCCCCTCCAATATGAAATCCACGGCGATAGCCATCAGAAGGATGCCTACCAACCGGGTGAGCAACCTGAGGGCAGCCTCCCCCAGGAGGCGAAATACGAGGTCTGAGCCCATGAAGGCGGCCCAGGACGCAGCCAATACGGCCCCCGCTCCTATCACGGGCACCTCTGGCCCCATGCTCTGGGAGAAGGAGACGGTGGCTGCCAGAGCGCCGGGTCCCACCAGAAGGGGAGTGGCCAGGGGCACCAGGGCTATCCCTAGCATGGCCTCCTCTCCCTTGCCTCCCTGCACCTCGATGCCCTCTCCTCTTTCCACCATGCGATATGCTGGCAAGACCAGGAGGACCCCTGCTGCCACCTGGAAGCTGGAGGGGGATATGCCCAGGAAGTCCAGAACCTCCACCCCACTAAGGCTAAAGATCACCACCAGCACGAAAGCAGCTGCCACGGCGGCGGTGGCCACCGTGGCCTTCTGCCTGGCGCCCATCCCTTGCGTCAGCAGGTGGAAGACCAAGACGTTGCCTAGAGGATCGATGATGGCGAAGAAGGACACTAGGGCGCGGGCCAGGTCACCCCACATGCCGACGCCTTAGGGGGTGCCGGCCGCCGGCGCGGGCTCCTCCTGCGCCTCAGGGTGGAGGGCGGCTGCCAGGACCTCGTCCATGTGGGACACCAGCAACACCTCCATCTGCTGCCTCACCTCCGCTGGCACCTCTTGCAGGTCCTGCTGGTTGTCTCGGGGGATGATGACACGACGGATGCCAGCGCGGTGGGCGGCCAGGACCTTGTCCCTTATGGCCCCCACGGGCAATACCCGACCTCTCAGGGTGATCTCACCTGTCATGGCTATCCCCTTACGCACGGGGCGCCTTGTGACCGCCGATACCAAAGCGGTGGCCATGGTGATGCCCGCCGATGGCCCATCCTTGGGGATGGCCCCTGCCGGCACGTGGATGTGCACGTCGTGTCTTTCGAAGAAGGCGGGGTCGACGCCTAGGGCCTGGGCGCGGCTGCGAGCATATGTCAGGGCCGCCTGCCCCGACTCCTGCATCACCTCCCCCAGCTTGCCGGTGAGGATGAGGCGGCCCTTGCCGGGGACCACCGTCGCCTCCACGTAGAGGATGTCGCCTCCAAAGGGGGTGGCAGCCATGCCTGTGGCCACCCCCACCTCGTCCTCCTCCTCCGCCATCTGCCAGCGGTATCGGGGTGGCCCCAAAAACTCCTGTAAGGAAGCGGCGGTGACCACCACTGGCTCCCCGCGTCCCTCGGCGATGCGCTGCGCCACGCGGCGGCATATGGCCCCTAGCTCCCGTTCCAGCTGCCTGACCCCAGCCTCCCGGGTGTAGGAGCGGATGAGCTCCAGTATGGCCTCATCTGATACCTCTAGCATCCCTTCAGGGATACCGTTCTCCTGGAGCTGGCGTGGGAGGAGGTAGCGGCGGGCTATCTCCAGCTTCTGGCCCTCGGTGTAGCCGGGGATCTCGATGATCTCCATGCGGTCCCGCAAGGCTGGCGGTATGGTGTCCACCACGTTGGCGGTGGTGATGAAGAAGACCTGGGAGAGGTCGAAGGGGACGTCCAAGTAGTGGTCCACGAAGGCATGGTTCTGAGCGGGGTCCAGCACCTCCAGGAGGGCGGCTGCCGGGTCGCCCCGGAAGTCGACGCCCAGCTTATCCACCTCGTCCAACATGAAGAGGGGGTTCTTGGTGCCGGCCCGCCTTATCTCCTGGATGATGCGCCCAGGCAAGGCGCCGACGTAGGTGCGGCGGTGGCCACGGATCTCGGCCTCGTCCCGCACCCCACCCAGGGATATGCGCACGAATCGTCGGCCAAGGGCCCTGGCGATGGACTGTCCCAGGGATGTCTTGCCCACGCCCGGTGGCCCCACGAAACACAGGATGGGCGACCGCGTGTCCCAGCCCTTGAGCTTGCGCACCGCCAAATAGCCCAAGATGCGCTCCTTCACCTGCTCCAGGTCGGCGTGGTCCTCGTCCAGGATCTGGCGGGCACGGGCCATGTCTAAGTTGTCCTCGGTGCGGCGGTCCCAGGGGAGGTCGGCCAGCCACTCCAGGTAGGTGCGGGCCACCTGGTACTCGGGGGACTGGGGAGGGATGGTGCGCAACCGCTCCAGCTCCCGCTCCGCCTCACGGCGGGCCACCTCCGGCAGGTGGGCGGCATCGAGGCGTTCTTTCAGCTCCACCAGCTCCGGTGGCAGCTCCCCCTCCCCCAGCTCCCGCTGGATGGCCCGCAACTGCTCCCGCAGGATGACCTCCCGCTGGCGCCGCTCCAGCTCTGAGCGCACCTTCTGCTGGATCTGGGTGGTCACCTCCAGCACCTCTAGCTCGTGCTCCAGGAGGCGGAGGACGAGGGAGAGGCGTTCCCGCAGGTCTAGGGTCTCCAGCACTTGCTGCCGCTCCTCGGGTCGCAGGGGGAGGTTGGCGGCTACGAAGTCGGCCAGGGGGCCTGGCTCCACGATGCCCGCCGCCATGAGGGCCAGCTCCTTAGGTGCCTGTTCTGACATCTGCACTATCCGTTGGAAGAGCTGGAGGACTTGTCGCTGTAAGGCCTCCACCTCCACGGAGCGCTCCCCTGGCTCCGCTAGCACCTCCACCCGGCCCTTGAGCCACGGCTCCCTCTGCTCCAGGGAGACGAGGCGCACCCGGGCCATCCCTTGGAGGATGGCATGGACTGCCCCCTCAGGGGTCTTGGCCATGCGGGCGATGATGGCGGCAGTCCCAATCTGGTAGATCTCCCCCCGGTATTGGCCGTCTTGGGGGCGCTGGGCGAAGATACCTACTACCTTGCCCACGTTGATGGCGTCGTCGATGGCCTGGACCTCCGGTGGCTCGGTGGCCACCACCGGCACCATCTGGGAAGGGAAAAGGACGTTGGGCCCGCTGGCGATGATGGGGATCACCTCGGGCACCTTCACCACTGCCCGACGGGACGTGACCTCTGTCGACTCCACCTCTCCCCTGCCCCTTACTGGGTCATGATACGCATATGCCTGGTGGCCTTGCGGCGCACCTTCGGCAGAACGATCTCCAGGAAGCCGTCGTTGTATTTCACTTCTACGCTTTCTGGGTCCACATCGGTGGGGAGGGCGAGCTGGCGCTGGAATGCGCCATAGCAGACCTCCACCTGATAATAGACGCGGCCCTGGGGCCCCCTGGGCATCTCCCTCTCCCCACGCACGGTCAGGGAGCGGCCGTCTAAGGTCAGCTCCACCTCTTGGTCGCGGATGCCCGCTACCTCCAGCACCACCACTACTGCGTCCTCCGTCTCATAGATGTCGGCTGGAGGCTCGAAGATGGGGGGGCAGAAGCGGGTGGGTGCGGTGGTGCCCATGAGCTGCTGCCAGGTGCGCTCCATCCTCTCCCGGAATCGCTCCATCTCTTGGAAGAGCTCCTCGTCCAAGCGCATCTTCTCACCTCACCAGGACAGACGTCATGATATCATGTCTTTAGCTCAGGTCTCCCCCTCTGTCCATGGGCACCACTGCCATGCCCACCACCCGGTCCTGGGGGGAGAGTTCCATGATCTTCACGCCTTGGGTGGAGCGCCCCTGGAGGGGCACATCGGCCACCGCAGTGCGCAGGGCCACCCCGTCCTGGGAGAGGATGACCAGCTGGTCGTTGGGGAAGACCAGGCGGGCGGTGGCCAGGGGGCCGGTGCGGGGCCCCGTCTTATAGGTGATGACCCCCTGACCTCCGCGGTGGTGGGTGGGATAATGGGCGATGGGGGTGCGTTTGCCATAGCCGCGGGCGCTGACCACCAGCAGCTCCCCTCCCTGTTCCACCACCTCCATGGCCACCACCTCGTCCCCTGGGGCCAGTCGGATGCCCCTGACCCCTCCCGATTTGCGGGAGGCCAGGCGCAGTTGCTCTACTGGGAAACGGAGGGCCTTGCCTTGGGCGGTGACCAGGATCACCTCCTGGCCGTCGTGGGCGAGGCGGGCCGAGACCAGGCTATCCCCAGGCTCCAGGTCCATGACCACGATGCCCCGGCGCCCGGCAGCGGACAAGGCCGTAAGGGGCGTTCGCTTCACCTCTCCCAACCTGGTGGCTAGGACGAGGTAGTCGTGGTCGGCGCCTTGGGGATGGCGGACCACGGCAGTCACCCTTTCCCCCTGGTCCAGGCCCACGAGGTTTACCAGGGCTTGGCCGCGGCCGTGACGTCCCTCCTCGGGCACCTCGTAGGCCCGCACCTGGAAGCAGCGGCCGCGGTCGGTGAGAAAGAAGAGGTCGTCGCGGGTGTCGGCCACCACTAGGTGGGCTAGGGCGTCGTCATCGCGTGTGCGCATGGAGGTGACCCCTTTCCCGCCGCGCCTCTGGGCCCGGTACGAGGAGAGGGGGACTCGCTTTATGTACCCCCTGGCGGAGAGGACTACCACCACCGTCTGGTGGGGCACCAGGTCCTCTTCGCTCATCTCCTCCGGCTCCTGCTCCAGGATGAGGGTGCGGCGGGGGTCACCATACTGCTTTTTCAGCTCACGCATCTCCTCCTGGATGATGTGGTCCACCTTGCGGGGGTTGGCCAGGAGGTCCTCTAGATAGGCGATCTCCTTGATGACCTCTTCATACTCTTGGCGTAGTTTCTCCCGTTCTAGCCGCGCCAAGCGCCGCAACTGCATGTCCAGGACGGCCTGGGCCTGCCGCTCCGTGAGATGAAAGGGGGGAGCCATAAGGCGACTGCGGGCCTCCTCCGCGGAGGAGGCCTCCCTGATGGTGCGGATGACCTGGTCCAGATGGTCCAGGGCGCGCATAAGCCCCTGCAGGATGTGCTCACGCTCCTGGGCCCGCGCTAGGTCGAACTGGGCACGGCGGCGCACCACCTCCCGCCGGTGCTCCACGAAGGCGGTGAGCATGCCCTTGAGGCCCACGGTGCGGGGCTGGCCTCCCACCAGGGCCAGCATGTTGACGTTGTAGGCCATCTGCATTGGGGTGTGCTTGTAGAGGGCGGCCAGCACCTGGCGGGGGTTGGCGTCCCTCTTGACCTCCACCACGATGCGCAGGCCCTCCCGGTCCGATTCGTCGCGCACGTCGGCGATGCCCTCGATGCGGCGGTCGCGGGCCAGCTCGGCGATGCGGGCCACTAAGGCGGCCTTAGCTACCCGGTAGGGCAACTCCGTGACCACGATCTGATGCCCACGGGCGGTGGGCTCGATGCGGGCGCGGGCCTGCATCACGATGCGCCCCCGTCCCTCAGCGTAGGCGCGGGCGATGGCGTCTTCCCGACGCTCCACTCGATGGCCATCGCCGGCGATGGCCTTCACCTTCTCGTAGCGGAAGACGATGCCCCCCGTGGGGAAGTCGGGGCCGCGCACGATGCGGGCCAGCTCCTCGGTGGTGGCATCGGGGTGGTCGATGAGGTAGGATACAGCCTCACAGATCTCGCCCAGGTTATGGGGGGGTATGTCTGTGGCCATACCCACAGCGATGCCTGAGGCCCCGTTGACCAGGAGGTTGGGCAGCCGTGTGGGCAGGACCGTGGGCTCCCTGAGGGTGTCATCGAAGTTAGGTACGAAGTCCACCGTCTCCTTCTCGATGTCCGCCAGCATCTCCTCGGCGATGGGGGCGAGGCGGGCTTCCGTATAGCGCATGGCGGCGGGGGGGTCGTCGTCGATGGAGCCGAAGTTGCCTTGTCCGTCCACCAGGGGGTAACGCATGGTGAAGGGCTGGGCCATGCGCACCATGGCCTCGTATACTGGGTCGTCGCCATGGGGGTGGTACTTGCCCAACACCTCCCCCACGATGCGGGCGCTCTTCTTGAAAGGCTGGCCAGGGCGGAGCCCCAGCTCCCACATGACGTATAGGATGCGTCTTTGCACGGGCTTGAGGCCATCGCGCACATCGGGCAACGCCCTAGAGACGATGACGCTCATGGCGTAATCGAGATAGGCTGCCCGCATCTCATCCTCGATGCGTACAGGCCGTACCTCGCGGGCGATGCGCTCCAGGGTCATAGGCTCCTCGGGTGATTGGGATGTTATCCTACGACTCCATCATAAGGGCTAAGGAGGGGGGAGTCCAACGTCCTCCGCCACGGCGGCGCAGGCGGCCACAAAGGCTCGGAAGAGGGGGGCGGCATGGGCCAGGGGCGCGGCTTTGGGCCCCTCCGCCCGCATCTCTGGTCGCTCGGGATGCCACTGCACACCTACTGCCCATGGGTGTCCCTCCAGCTGCACTGCCTCCACCAGCCCATCGGGGGAGAGGGCCAGGGGGCGGAGGCCAGGAGCTAACCCCTCGGGGGTCACTGCCTGGTGATGACGAGAGTTGACCAAGAGGGACTGGGTGCCATAGAGGGCCGCGAGGAGCCCTTCAGTCAGCACCACCAGGTGCCAGGACGAGGCGCCTCCCTCCTCTGCCTCATGGCCCTCCACATGCTGCAAAAGCCTCCCCCCTAGGGCCACGTTCAGCAGCTGATGCCCCCGGCAGATGCCCAGGATGGGGATCCCCCGTCGCAAGGCCTCCCGCAGAAGGGCCAGCTCATGGCGGTCTCGCTCCCGATTGGGGGGCTGGGTGCGGGGGTGCCGGGGCTGCCCGTAAAGGGCAGGGTCCACGTCCACCCCACCGGTGATGAGGAGCCCTTGCACCCCCAAAAGGCCCTGTCCGGGGGGCAGGCGCACTGGCTCCCCGCCGGCGTGGGCTATGCTTTCTTCATAGTGGCGGAACCGCTCACCCACCGGCGCTCGCCACAGGGGGATGCCTATGCGGGGCTTTCGACTCATTGCTTCTCCTCCTCATCAGCGGATAAGACGTCGCCTCATCAGGACCAGGGCTAGGAAGTAAAACAGCAGGGCGACGACGCACACCCAGGCCAGGTCCCAGGCCGCCTCCCAGCTCACCCGGCCTGTCACCAGGGCCCGGTGGACCTGGGCCACGTGGGCCGCTGGCACCCACCAGGCCGCCTTCTGCACCCATCCCGGCATCTGCTCCAGGGGGAAGAAGGCCCCCGAAAGCCAGAACTGGGGGGTGATGTAAACAGCGAAGAAGTAGTTGAGAGAGCTGATGGAGCGGGCTACCGTTGTGTAACATAGAGCTACAGAGCCGAACAGGGCCCCAGATGCCACGGCCATGGCTGGCACCAGGACGGCCCACGCCGACTCCACAGCGTTGAACGCTGTAATAACTATGAGGATGTACACGCTGGAGATGACGCCCCGGGTGGCCGCCCACATGATCTCGCCGGTGGTCACATCGTCCACAGAGAGAGGGGTGGCTAGGACGGCATCGAAGGTGCGCAGGTTCTCCATGCGGAAGTAGGAGCCCCATCCCGCTTCAGCGGAGGCTGCCCACATGGGGTAAACGGCCAGGAGGCCTGGGGCTACGAACTTCAGGTAGCTCTCCGCCTCTTGCAGCTCCACGAATCCTCCCAGCCCCAGTCCTAGTGCCACCAGGGTTACCACGGGCTCCACCAGCCCCCAGATGGCCTCCGACCACCAGATGTTTAAGAAGACATCGCGGTTGCGCTGCCACATGCGTAGGGCGCGGTAGGACACCTCTGGTCTGGGCAGGGCAATGGTCATTCCACAAGCGCCCTCCCCGTCAGGCGCAAGAAGACGTCCTCTAAGTTAGCCCGCCGGTACACCACTTGCATCCCCATCCCCCGCATTGCCGCGGGATCGAGTCCATCGGGGCGGCGCAGGTAGAGGTAGACCACATCCTCCGTCTCCTCCACCTCCACACCGCTGGTGCGGGCAGCGAGGGCGCACAGATATCTCCTCTCCTTGGGGGTGGGAGAGCGGACCTCTACCACCTCCCTTCCAGCGTAGGCCTCTATTAGCTCCCGTGGGCTGCCTTCGGCCAGGATGCGCCCCTGGTGGAGGATGATGAGGCGGTCACACAGCTGTTCGGCCTCCTCCATGTAATGGGTGGTGAGGAGCATGGTGATGCCCTGGCTCTGCAGCTGGCGCAGCTTCTGCCAGACTAGATGTCGCGCTTGAGGGTCCAGCCCAGCCGTGGGCTCGTCCAGGATGAGGAGGCGAGGGGCGTTGATGAGGGCGCGGGCGATGATGAGCCGCCGCCGCAGCCCTCCGGAGAGGGAGTCGATGCGGGCGTTCTCCCGCTCCTTTAGGTGGAAGAGCTGTAGGACCTCCTCAATGCGTTCCTCGGCCAACTTTCGGGGCAGGTCGAAGTAGCGGCTGTAGACGAGGAGGTTTTGGCGTACCGTCAGCTCGGGGTCCAGGTTATCATGCTGGGGCACCAGGCCCAAACGAGCCCTTATGCGACGGCCGTAGCGGGAGACATCCAGGCCGTCCACCAGCAGCTCTCCGCCGCTGGGCGGGGAGAGACCGGCCACCATGCGGATGGTGGTGGTCTTGCCGGCCCCATTAGGGCCTAGGATGCCAAAGACCTCCCCCTCCTCCACTTGGAAGGAGATGCCGTCCACAGCCACTACGGAGCCGAAGGATTTGCGAAGGCCCCGTGCCACCACCAGGGTCCCCATCCCAATTGCATGATATCAGGGTGGAACTAGCCCAGCTCGTCGTCGGGGGCCTCTTCGTCTTCGGGCTCCGCCACATCCGCCAGGTCCAGCCCTAGCTGCTCGGCATCGGCCAGGCGGTTGCGGGCCCGCTCCCACTCCCCCTCCTCGGCCTCCTCTAGGAGCTCCTCGTCCAGGATGGGCTCCCCTTCGGCATGGTATACAAGGGTGGGGCGCACATAGGGGCGGAAGGGCTCCCCTTCCGTCTCTGGCGGGAAGGATAGCTTGCCCGCCTGGCTTGGATCCTGGTGCACCTCGCGGATGAAGACCCGTACGTCTCCTGTATCGGTGATCTGGCTTACAGCTGCCACATAGCGGTTACCGCCCTGCATCAGGCGCAGGAGGCGCTGGGCCAGGCGCGGCTCCACCTCCCCCAGGTAGTGGCCCTCAGGCCACTCCACCACCAGAGAGTCCTCCTTGGGGCGCAGGAACACCTCGTCGCCGGCCGAGAGCTGGGCGGCCAGCTCGCGGTTGGGGCGCAAAAGGGTGGTAATGCCCGTCTTGCCTGTCTCCTCGATGAACATATCAGGGGGGAGCTTGCGGGCCCGTTTCGCCCCCTCCGGCCTCCCTTCGGCTTCCAGGATGGCCAGGCGGGACAGGTTGCGACGGGCGATGACGTTGTTGGGGTCTAGCTCCAAGGCCTTGGCGTAGGCCTCCCGCGCCTCCTTATAGCGACCCAGCTCCAGCAGGGCCTTGCCTAGACGGTTATGGGCCTCCACATCATTGGGGAAGGCCTCCACGATGGCCTCGTTTACGCGCACTGCCTCCTCCCATCGCTCGTTGCGGGCCAGGCGCACCGCTAGCTCCGTCATCTGCCGTCGCAGGGATTCCCTCCCCGCCAGCTCATCCGTCATCGCTTCATCACCTCACCTTTTCATGCCGCCTCCACACCACATGCGAAGAAATATTTTAAGGGCAAGGGGGAGCGTGGAGGCAAGGGGTGCTGCTTGCTTGGTAGAATGGGAATAGGTCATGACGGTTAGGGTCCGTTTCCCTCCTTCTCCCACCGGGGAGCCGCACGTGGGCAACCTGCGCACCGCCCTCTTCAACTGGCTTTTTGCCCGCCACCATGGGGGCGTCTTCATCCTCCGTATCGAGGATACGGACCGCGAACGTCAGGTGCCGGGGGCGGTAGAGGCCATCATGGACGCCCTCCTCTGGCTGGGCTTGTCATGGGATGAGGGCCCCCATCCTCAGGACCCGTCGCGGGATGTGGGGCCCTTCGGGCCGTATGTGCAGTCTCGCCGTCTCGAGCTTTATCAGCGTCACGCGCGTCTGTTGGTGGAGGCCGGCCACGCCTACTATTGCTACTGCTCCCCTGAGCGGCTAGAGCGGGTGCGGCAGGAGATGATGCGTAGAAGGCTCCCGCCTCGCTACGACCGACATTGTCGCGACCTGAGCCAGGAGGAGAGGCAGGCCCTGGAGGCCAGTGGCGTCACGCCGGTGGTGCGCTTCAAGACCCCCCTCTCCGGGGAGACATCCTTCCACGACCTCATCCGCGGCCAGATCACGGTGCGCAATGAGACGCTGGACGACTTTGTGCTCCTAAAGTCTGATGGCTATCCCGTCTATCACCTGGCCAGCGTGGTGGACGATCACTTCATGCGCGTAAGCCACGTCTTGCGGGGGGAGGAGTGGATCCCCTCCACCCCCAGGCACGTGCTGCTGTATGAGGCCTTCGGTTGGGAGCCTCCCAAGTTCGCTCACCTCCCCATCATCTTGGGCCCAGACCGTGCCAAGCTCTCCAAGCGCCACGGTGACACCTCCGTGCGGGAACTGCGGGAGCGGGGCTATCTGCCAGAGGCCCTCTTCAACTTCCTAGGCCTCTTGGGCTGGTCCTTGGACGATCACACCGAGATCATCTCTCGGGAGACCTTCATCCGCCATTTCGATCTGGACCGGGTATCCCCCAGCCCGGCCATCTTCAACCGTGAGAAGCTGGACTGGATGAACGGCGTCTATATCCGCTCCTTGTCCTCCCAGGAGCTGGCACAACGCCTTAAGCCCTACCTGGCCCGTGCCCTAGGCCCTGTGGACGATGAGCTCCTCCTGCGGGCTACGCCCCTCCTGCAGGAGCGTATCCGTACCTTGGCCGAGGCGGTGGAGATGGCTGCCTTCCTCTTCCTGCCTGGGGAGGTGGAGTTCTCCCTGCAGGACCTCTTAGGCAAGCGGTTCGCCGACTCTCCCCAGGAGGCGGCGCGGGCTTTGGCGGCGGCCATCGAAGGCTTGGAAACATTGGCCTCCTGGGATGCCCAGGCCCTAGAGGCCCTTTTGCGCCCTATGGCCCAAAAGCTGGGCCTCAAGACGGGGGACTTCTTCATGCTCCTACGGGTGGCGGTCACGGGCCGCACCGTCTCTCCTCCCTTGTTCCAGAGCATGGAGCTGGTGGGCAAGGAGCGCACCCTCCTGCGTCTGCGCTCCGCCGTGGCTCGCCTTCAGCCATACGTTTTGGCCTCATAACTTGTCAGCGGGGCTTGACGGAGCTATAATTATCTACGCTGAGATGCAAGGTGTGTGTGAGGGGTGGTGATGTTTCCTTGCGTCCCGTCCCCTTTGGCTTAGGCACAGAGCCTCAGGGCGCTTTAGGCGTAGGTCAGAAAAGGGATGGCTTAGTGTCGGTAACCATCCCCACCCGCAACGCCGCCGCCACTCTGGGGCGGTGCTTGGAGTCGGTGCGTCGGCAGGCGTATAAGGCGGTGGAGGTGTTGGTGGTGGATGGTGGGTCCTGTGATGGCACCCAAGAGGTAGCGGCGGCGTATGGGGCGACGGTGGTGGAGGTGAAGGGTGGGCTGCTAGCCGCCCGCATCGCCGGCGCCCAGATGGCTCGTGGGGAGTATGTCCTGCTGCTGGATGCCGACCAGGTATTAGCGCCCGGGGCCCTAGAGAGGGCGGTGGCCATGGCAGAGGAGGGGGGTTACGACATGCTAGTCCTGGAGGAGGTGTCCCTACCTCCGCGCAACTTTTGGCAGAAGCTCTTTGCCGCCCACCGCCGCCTCATCCATTTCTATCTCGATGAGAAGGCTCTGGACCCTATTAAGGGCACCGTCCTGCCCCGCTTCTTCCGTCGCCGTCTGTTGTTGGAGGCGATGGATGCCATACCCGAGGGGCTACGCAAGGAGGTGGTGCATCACGATCATGCCATCATCTACCTGGAGGCCCGGCGGCTCTCCTCCAAGGTAGGGATCCTGCCACGGGCCGTGTTCCACCAGGAGCCTGCCAGCCTGAGGGAGATAGTGGCCCGCAACTTCCGCTACGGCCGTAGCCTGGCCGCCCTAGAGGGGCCCAATCCCTATTCTCGTCTGGTGCGGCGGCGGGACGGCTACATCTGGCCTCGTGGCTTGGCCTGGCGCCATCTACCCCTGGTGGTGCAGTCGGCCCTCCTTCTCACCATGTTGAAGGCCATACAACAGGCCGGGCTCTTGTGGGAGAAGGCACGACGGGGTGCCTTGGCAAGGCCGCTAAGGTTAAGGGGGTGATGAGGATGACTTTCGTGGTCACCGTAGGTCGGGGGTCCATGGATCTTTATTCCCGCAAGTTGGCCCAGCACCTGCGGGTGCCCAAGTTCTTCTCCGACATCTACCAGCGGGTGGCGGAACAGTTCAACGTGCCACTTTTCAGCTGCGCTTCCCTGCGCAGCCTGTGGGAAGACATGCGCTTCCTGTGCGCCCTTAAGCGGCTGGGGGATGCGGTGCACTTTCCCAATCACCATATGGGCCGCTATGCCCTCTTCCTGGGGCGGCCCTACATCATCACTGTCCACGATCTCATCCGGTACTTTGACCTAAGGGGCCGCACCGTCCTCATCCACCGCCCCAACCTGCGCGACCGGATATATCTGAGCCTCGACTACGCAGGGATCCGCCGTGCTCCGGCCATCATCGCCATCTCGCACACCACTAAGCGCGATGTGGTGCGGCATTTAGGCATACCCGAGGAGCGCATATTCGTGGTTTATCATGGTGTTGACCATGACCTCTTCCGGCCAGTGGAGGAGAGGCCTATAGACGAGCCCTACATCTTGTTTGTGGGCTCGGAGCATCCCCGCAAGAACCTCTTCACCCTTCTCAAGGCCTTCAAACTCCTGAAGGGAATGGACAGGCGTTTCCGTCACCTCAAGCTAGTAAAGGTGGGGGCAGCGGGGGGTGGTGAGGCCCCCTTCCGTGAGCGCACCCTCAAGGCCATAGCCCAACTGGGGCTGGACGGGGATGTGGTCTTCGCCGGCGTGGTGTCCGATGAAGAGCTGCCCGCCTATTATTCGGGCGCCGAGTGCCTCGTCTTCCCATCCCTTTATGAGGGGTTTGGTTTCCCCGTGTTGGAGGCCATGGCCTCTGGGTGTCCTGTAATCGTCAGCAGCGCTGGGTCCCTGCCAGAGGTGGCCGGTGACGCCGCCCTGGTGGTGGAGCCTCTCGATGCCCGGGCCCTGGCCGAGGCGATGCATGCGCTGCTCACAGACGGGTCGCTGCGGCGCCGTCTCGTCCAGCGAGGGCTCAAGCGCGCCTCTCAATTCACCTGGGAGAAAGCGGCGCGGGAGACAGAGGCCGTCTACCAACAGGTGGAGGCCAAGGCGGCCTAGCTGCGACCTAGCAGATGGTGGAGGGCCTCCTCCAGCCGCGGGAACCGGAATTGGAAGCCAGATTCTAGCAACCTCTTTGGCAGGGCGCGCTGACCAGAAAGGAGGGTCTCCTGGGCCATCTCCCCCAGGGCCAGGCGCAGAAGGAACCCAGGGACGCGGAGGAAGGCCGGACGCCCCAGTACCCGGCCCAAAGTTTGCGCCAGCTCGGCGAAGGTTACCGGTTCAGGTGAGGTAACGTTGAAGGGCCCCGTCAGCTCTTCCTTCTCCAGAAGCCAGAGGAAGGCGGCCACCACGTCGTCTAGGGCCACCCAGCTCACGTACTGCTGCCCGCTCCCCACTGGCCCTCCCAGCCCTAGGCGGAAGATGGGCAAAAGGCGGGCCAAGGCGCCGCCCCGAGCGCTTAAGACCACCCCCATGCGCGCCAGGACCACTCGCACCCCCATCTCATGGGCAGCCATGGCTGCTGCCTCCCACTCCTGGCATACCCGGGCCAGGAAGCCTTGCCCCGGCCCCGCCTCCTCGGTGATGGGCTCATGGCCGCGAGGGCCGTAATAGCCCACAGCTGAGGCCGATATGAAGACGCGGGGCCGCTGTGGAGCCTCCTTCATGGCCCGGACTAACATGGCCGCCCCCACCACCCGGCTGCGGTGAATGCGCTCCTTCGCCTGGCGCGTCCACCGCTGGCCGATATTCTCCCCCGCTAGGTGTATTACGGCCTCCACCCCCTCTAACGCCCGCCAGTCCATCTGCTCTACAAGGGGGTCGAAGTAGTATTCCCCAGCCTCAGCACGGGGGTTTCGACGCACCAGCCGAATGATCTCGTGCCCCTGAGCCGCCAGAGCAGGCGCCAAAGCGGAGCCGATAAGGCCTGTGGCCCCGGTCATGGCGATGCGCATCTTGCCACCCCCAGAAGTCTACCGACGGGGAGGTACCTCTACTTCCTCGTATAGCTTCTTCTTAAGAGCCTCCCGCGGCGGGTCCACGAAGATGGCCCCCCAGTTGCAAACGTCCTCGCACAGCCGGCAACCCGTGCACCTTCGCTCAATGACGGTGGCTACGCCGAAGAAGTCGCTTACCCGCTCCCCAGAGGTGTCCAAATATAGGGCCTCGAAGGGGCAGATGTTGATGCATTGCTCGCATCCAGAGCCGATGCAGTTCTCCTCGATAACGTATGCCCGTGGCCACTCCCGCCGAGGGAACCCCTTGCAGATGTCCCCCTCCTCGTCGGCTATGCACTCCACGGGGCACACCACGCCACAGGCGCCGCAGTCGATACACTTCGCGGGGTCGATGACGTGAAGCTTGTTGCGCTGTCCCGAGATGGCCTCAGTGGGACATCGCTTAGTGCAGGCCGTGCACCCTATGCACCAGTCCAGGATCTTGTAGGCCATCTCTGCCCCTCCGTTCTAGTCTATCCCCTCAGTGGGGCATGGGCAAGTTGCTCCATCTCTAACTTCTCAAATGATGCCCCGCTCCTGGAGGACACGCTTGGTGGCGATGCCGATATCAGCAGGGCTATCCACCACCACTGCCCCCGCCTGGGCCAGGGCCCGCTTCTTGGCCTGGGCGGTGCCCGCCTCACCTACGATGATGGCCCCGGCATGGCCCATGCGCCGACCCGGGGGGGCGGTGGCGCCAGCCACGAAGGCAATTACCGGCTTCTCCAGGCCCGACGCGATGAACTCGGCCACCTCTTGCTCAAAGGTGCCGCCGATCTCGCCTACCAGAATTATGGCCTTGGTCTCCGGGTCCTGGGCGAAGAGGCGCATGGCCTCCACCGGGGGGGTACCCACGATGGGGTCGCCCCCCACACCCACGCAGGTGCTCTGCCCTATCCCCAGGGCCGTAAGCTGGGCCACCGCCTCATAGACCAGGGTGCCGGAGCGAGAGACGACTCCTACTGGCCCGGGCATGAACACGTCCCCGGGCATTATGCCCACCCGTGCTTGACCAGGGGTGATGACCCCTGGACAGTTGGGGCCGATGAGGCGGATGCCCGAGCCGCGCAGAAAACGGCGCACCCGCACCATGTCCAGAACCGGTATCCCCTCTGTGACGCACACAATAAGGGGAATCTCGCAGTAGGCAGCTTCCAGGATGGCGTCGGCAGCGGCCGGGGCAGGGACGAAGATGAGGGCACAATTGGCGCCCGTCTGGGACACCGCCTCTTTCACGGTATCGAAGATGGGCACGTGCTCCAACATCTCGCCGCCGCGGCCAGGGGTCACACCGGCTACCACCTTGGTCCCGTACTCGATGCAACGGCGGGTCTGGAAAGAGCCTTCCCTTCCTGTGATCCCCTGCACCACCACCTTGGTGTTGCGGTCCACCAGGATGCTCATGCCTTCCTCCTCTTTCGCCCTTGGGCCTGCCGCGACTTATTGAGGTGTCTCAAGGCGGTCCCTCTCAGGCCAAGGCGCCACGGGCGGCGGCCACCGCCTTCTCGGCTGCCTCCCCCAAATGGCGGGCCCGAATGACAGGAAGGCCCGATTGGGCCAGGATTCGCTCCCCCGCCTCCAGGTTGGTGCCGGCCAGTCGCACCACTACCGGCACCCTCACCTCCACCTCTTGGTAGGCGCGCACGATCCCCTCGGCGATGACGTCCACCCGGGCCATGCCGCCAAAGATGTTGATAAGGATGGCTCGCACCCGCTCGTCGGATGTAAGGATGCGGAAGGAGTTGACCACCCGCTCCACATTATTGACGGTGCCGATGTCCAGGAAGTTGGCAGGCTCTCCCCCTGCCAGTTTGATGGCGTCCATGGTGGCCATTGCCAGCCCTGCCCCGTTGACCACGCATCCTATATCGCCGGAGAGGCGGACATAGTTGCTGATGCCCATCTGCTGGGCCTGCACCTCTAGAGGATCCTCCTCGTGGGGGTCCCGAAGGGCGGCCACCTCAGGGTGGCGGAAGAGGGCGTTATCGTCGAAGTTCACCTTGGCGTCGGCGGCTAGGAGGCGTCCCTCCTCGGTGACCACCAGGGGGTTGACCTCCACCAGGGAGCAGTCCTTCTCCACGAAAAGTCTGTACATGCCGGCCATGGCTGTCACCGCCTCCTTGAGGGCCTCGCCGTGGAGGCCTATGGCCAGGCCCAGTTGGCGGCCCATGAAGGGCTGGAAGCCCACGGCCGGGTCCACTGGCAAGCGGTGGATGCGCTCTGGGCTCTGGGCGGCTACCTCTTCTATATCCACGCCGCCGGCATCGGAGGCCATGAGGATGGGCATGGCTAGGGAGTTGTCCAGGACGACGCTCAGGTAGAGCTCGCGCGTGGGGCGTAGGGCCTCTTCTACAAGGACCATGCGCACCAGCCGGCCCTCGGGCCCTGTCTGGTGGGTCACTAGGCGACGGCCCAGCATCTGGGCGGCCGCCTCGTAGGCCTCGGCAGGGGTGTTGGCCAGGCGGATGCCGCCAGCCTTTCCCCGGCCCCCGGCGTGGATTTGGGCCTTGACAGCCACGGCGGTGCCAAGCTCACGGGCGATCTCCGCTGCCTCCTCAGGCGAGCTGGCCTCGCGACCTCGGGGCACAGGCACCCCGTGTTGCTCCAGCAGTCTCTTGGCTTGGTACTCGTGGATCTTCACCGCCTACCTCCAGGAAGGGGGATGGCAGAACACACGGGCAACATTACCATACCACATCTGCAGGGATGGGGAAACGCAGTCCCCAGCGGGGGCAGCACCACATGCTCAAGCCCTTTCAGAGGCCCTTCTGCCACGGCTCTCGTCCAGGACCTCCCCGTGCCCTTGGGCGGGGGAGATGGGAAAGCAGACCCTGCTGCCGTCGGGGAGGTGGGCCACCGTCGCCTCCACCCCGAAGACCGCCTGCAGGAGCTGTGGGCTCAGTACCTCCTCTGGCGGGCCCACGGCAGCGCACTCTCCCTGGTGGAGGACCACCAGACGATGGCAATGTCGGGATGCCAGCCATAGGTCGTGGATGGCAATGGCGACAGCGGCGCCCTCTTGGCAGAGACGTCGGAGGAGGTCCAACACCTCCATCTGGTGGCGATAGTCCAGGTGGGAGGTGGGCTCGTCCAGCAGCAGAACCCTGGGGCGCCTGACCAGGACGAAGGCGAGCCAGGCCCGTTGGCTCTCGCCGCCGGAGATGGTCGAGAGCCGCTGGTGTGCCAGCCCCTGCAGCGCACACAGTTCCAGGACATCGTTCACCGCCCTGGACGCTACGTGGGAGGGCAGATGTCCCAAAGGCAGAAGGCCTCTTCTCGCCAGCTCATGCACCGTCAGGTCCTCGTAGGAGGAGCGCACCTGAGGCAGATAGCCTATCTCTCGGGCTACCTCACGGGCCGAAAGGGATTGTAGGTTCCTGCCCCTCAGGAGGATGACCCCTCGCTGGGGCCGGACGATCCCCGCCAGGGCCCGCAGGAGGGTGGTCTTGCCGGCGCCATTGGGCCCGACGATGCCTATTAGCTCGCCTGGCTGCAGGTCCAGCTCGTCCAGGCGCAGGACGACCCGGCCACCCCAGGACACCTCTAGGCCGCGGACTATGAGTATGGGGTTGTCCGCCATGTGGCCCTCCACGCTACCCAGGCCAGAACGGGCAGGCCAACGGAAGCCGTCACCGTGCCCAGAGGCATCTCCGCTCCCGGCAGGACGGAACGGGAGAGCACATCGGCTGCCAGGACTAGGATAGCACCCAACAAGGCCGAACCTGGCACCAGGGAGGCGTAGCTGTGTCGCCACAGACGCCGCGCCCCCTGGGCGCAGGCCAGCCCCAGCAACGGCACGGCTCCCGCCACCCAGGTGGCTGGCCCCACCAAGAGGGCGGCCGCGGCCACGGCCGCTCCTCTGGTGAGGGCGGGCGAGAACCCCAACGAGCGGGCCACCTCATCGCCCAAGGCCAGGGCATCCAGGGGCCGCACCAAGAAGGGCACCGCCGCCAAGGCCGCTGCCAGGTACATGGCCAGGACCGCCGCCTCATCCCATCCCCTGCCGGCGAGGGAGCCGCCTAGGAAGGCGAGGGATGGGGCAAAGAGGAACCCAGCGGAGGTGAGGATGGCCAACACCAGCACCGCCCATAGGTAACTCAGCCCTACCCCGATAAGGGCTACCCCCGCGCCGGAGACGATGCCACGCCCGGCCAGGACTGTCGGTGGCGCTGCCCCCAGCAGGGCGCCCACGGTGCCTAAGGCCATAGCCACAGCTGGGCCTAAGTCCAGGGCGGCCACGGCCATGGCTGCCGAGGCCAATAGCGCCCCCCCTGATACGCCCATGAGATGGGGGTCGGCCAGGGGATTACCGGTGGCCCCCTGCAACACGGAGGCAGCCGCTGCCAGGGATGCCCCCGTCAGGATGGCCAGCACCGCCCGGGGGAGCCGCAGCTCCACCACCAATTGGCGGGCAAGGGCGTCGTCGCCCAAAATGCCCGCCCATACCCGCCCAGGCGATAGGGGCATGGCCCCCAAGCAGAGTTCCAGGGCGAAGGCGGTCACCGATAGCGCGGCCAGGGTCCAATAAAGCCAGATGCGCGTGGCCCCTCTGGCCACCACCCGTGGCCCCACCCTTATGGCACTCCCTCCAAGGCCTGTTTTAGTTGCTTAGCTGCCTCCACCACCCGGGGCCCAGGCGCTTGCGCGAATATGACAGGGTCGAGCTCTACCACCCGCCCTGAGCGCACCGCCCGTAAGGCCCCGAACCCCGGGAGGCGAGGGAGGAGCTGGGACAGCCGCGGTGCCGGTGGGGGCGCTGGGGTGATGGTCAGCACCACGTCCGGGTCGAGGTTGCTGGCCGTCTCGGCGCTTATTTGGGAGAAGCCTGGGAAGGGGCCCGTCTGGGGTAGCTCAGCAGCTACATTCTGGGCTCCCAGGAACTGGACGATGGAGCCCACATACGCATCGTTGCGGGCAGCATAAACGTTACCCTGGGCATCGGCGATGATGGCCAGCACCCGCGGCCTTTTGGCCGCCAGGCTGCCCCGCAGTGTCTCCAGCTCCCTTTCCAACCTGGCAGCTGCCTCCTCACCGGCGTCGCGACGACCGATGGCCTGGCCCACCAGCCGCAAGGCGCGGGGGACGTCCTCCACCCGCTCGATACCCACCATCAGCACTGGCACACCTAGCGTTTCCAGCCTTTGGACCAGGCCACGTTGCAAGACGCTGTCTGCCAGGATGAGGTCGGGGTTGTAGGAGGCGAGGCGCTCCAGGCTGGGGGAGTAGGACGAGCCGACGCTTGGGAGCTCCAGCGCCTCCGGCGGGTAGGTGACTCCATCCGTCCTGACCACGGACTTGCCGCCCACCATATAAAGCAGCTCTATGGCGGTGGGGCTGATGGCTGCCACCCGCTCTGGCGCCGGCGGGGGCTGCACACGCCGTCCCATGAAGTCGGTGAGCACTGTCGGCTGGGTGGGGCGGGACGGCGTTGGCGAGGCGGGGGCCGACTCTCCACAGGCAGCCCAGAGGTGGGCAAAAGCCACCAATACCGCTACCCCCGCCATGAAGGTAGCGCGTCTAAGGCTCAGGGTCATCATAGCTGCCTCGTTGGGGGGTGTTGTCCCTCTCCCTTTCAAGATAGCATGGGGCTCTTCTGGCGCAAGGTCACTTGGCTACCCTTTCCAGGAGAAGGGGGACGCAGGCCCGTTCCCTAGGCCCAGATTGGTCATCATGGGGGTGTAATATGCCCTTAGTGGCGCCTTGTCCCATGGCGACGGTGGGCTGTATAATGGCTCCTACCCGACCCGATGGTGTCAGGGCAGCGGGCAGTCCGAGGACGAGGGAACATGGTATGAAGTTCGGCCTTTTCTATGAGTTGCAGCTCCCCAAGCCCTACGATGCCGACCAGTGGCATGATGACCAGGAGCATCGCATCGTCAAGGAGGCGCTGGAGCAGATCGAGCTGGCGGACAGGCTCGGCTTCGACTACGTCTTCATCGTCGAGCACCACTTCCTTGAAGAGTACTCTCACTCGTCAGCGCCGGAGGTGTTCCTCGCGGCGGCCAGCCAGCGCACTAAGAACATACGGCTGGGCCACGGCATCGTCCTCATGCCCCCGCCCTATAACCACCCGGCGCGGGTGGCCGAACGCATCGCCATGCTGGACCTGGTATCTGACGGCCGGGTGGAGTTCGGCACGGGCGAGTCCTCCTCCGAGATGGAGATGGGGGGCTTTGGGGTGCGGCGCGAGGAGAAGAAGGCCATGTGGGAGGAGGCCACCCGTGAGTGCCTGCGCATGATGACGGAGATGCCCTATCCAGGCTACGAGGGCACTTACTTCGCCATGCCCTCCCGCAACGTTATCCCCAAGCCTTTGCAAAAACCTCACCCGCCGGTGTGGGTAGCCGCTGCCCGCCGCGAGACCACCATGGTGGCAGCGCGACTGGGCATCGGCTCCCTCGGGTTCAGCTTCGAGACGGCCGATGAGGCGAGGGAGCGGGTGGAGGAGTATTATCGCCTCATCCGTGAAGAGTGTTTCCCCATTGGCAAGGCCATCAACCCTGCTCTGGCCGTGCTCTCTGTCCTCTCCTGCTTCGACAGCGAAGAGGAGGCCATCGCCAAGGGGCTGGAGGGGGCCCAGTTCTTCTCCTACTCCCTGGGCTACTACTACAGCCCCTTCACCGGTGGCGCCCACAAGCCGGGGCGCGTCCACCTGTACCGCCAGTTCAGGGACACGCCGCCCGAGCAGCGGTGGGGCGCCCTGGCCGAGTGGTTTCGGGGGTTCGCTGGCTATCGCGGGGGCTTCGGTGAGGAGCCCCAGGACGAGGTAGGGCGCGCCCTCTGGCGGGCGGCTCAACGGGGCGGCTGCATCGGCACGCCCGAGTTCATCCGCGAGACGCTCCTGCGCTATGAGGAGGCCCACCTGGACGTGATGCTGTTCGTGGCCCAGTGTGGCGCCCGCAAGCACGAGGACATCATGGACTCCCTGTACCGATTTGGCACCAAGGTGCTGCCCGAGTTCAAGGAGCGGCATGAGCAGCACCAGCGGTGGCGACGCCAGCAACTGGCACCCGTTGACTATCCCATCGTCTCTTCCATATGATGCGGCCGTGGCGGGCAAGGTAGACCGCATCCAGGACCCGGAGCTACGCGCATCGCTGCAGGCGGCTCAGGAGTCCCTGCGCAAGGGGGACTACCGCGACGTGGTGCGGCGCTCAGCCGAGGCCTTCCTGGAGCTAGTGCGCCGCAGGCCAGAGCTGCTGGAGGGGCAGGAGGGCATCAGGAGGCTCTTTATGTTTCCCCGCTTGGGGGTAGATCTGGCCGTCTCCCCTGGCAGCCCTCCCACCCTTAAGTGGGAGCGAGAGCGCTTCAGCTTCTCCGAGGCGGTGACCTACCTGGAGTTCGCCACGGAACAGCTTTTGCAGGCAGGCATGTGAAGGGGGGAGCCTATGGGCGAAGAGGAGCTCCTGGTCACGCGGGTGCAGTCGCGGTCCAGCGGCGTGCCGGGCCGCTCGCTGAATAGCGCCCGTAACCACCATTTCGTCATCGATGAGCCAGCCTATGCAGGGGGGCCAGGGGAGGAGATCACTCCTGCCGAGGCCTTTCTAGCGGGGATTTCGGGCTGTGGTGTCCTTCTGGTGGAGGCCTTCGCTCGCCACTGGGGGGTGCCCTTGACGCTGGTGGAGGTGGACATCGAAGGCGTGCGCCACCCAGAGACGCCCCAGGAGTTTCAGCGGGTGGACATGCGCTTCCGCCTTCACGGTGTAAACGAGGATGAGGCCCGGCGGCTGGTAGAGAGGTATCAGGGGCGTTGCCCGCTCTACCGCGCTTTGGCAGCGGCGACCCAGGTGAACATTGAGATAGAAGCCGTGCCCGCTCAGAAGCTGTAGCTCACTCCCCAAGCATCGCCCGACGGCGGGCTTACGTTCTGCCGAGGGAGGCATCCTCTGGCCTGGCCAGGGTAGATGGCGTCGAGGGAGAGTGGTCAGCGCCTCTGCCCCTCGATGGCGTTTATCCAACCCTGCCTGCCGAACACTACTAGCCGGTATTCCGTGCCATCGCTGGTGGAGACAGCGATGGAGTTGGGGAATACCGGCAGGATGTTGAGGAACTTGGTCCAGCACTTGCGCACGCCTACGACCCTTTCTAGAGGTATCTCCGCCACGTCCCTCTGGACGTTGAAGGCGTGGGGCTCGAATATCAGGCGGCGGTTGGTGAGATAGAGGCGCCCGCCCACTGCCTCCCAGCCGCGCTGTAGATTAGCGCGCCCATCTTTGATAACCGTCTCCCCGGGAAGAAGAGGTGTCCTGGGCTGTCGCATGCTGACCTCCTGCGCCTCAGGGATGTTCTCTCCCCTCCACTCCTCTGCCGTAGATAGCCGCTTCCCAAGTATTATTCCAACCCCCAGAGTATTGCAGGACTTGCTGAGCGTTTCAATCCCCGGCCGGAGGGAGGTGGCCTTTTTTCGGACAGATGGGCTGTCCAGCCTCATGGCGGCAGCGGTCGCTCTCGGTATCAGCCCCTTCCCCGTCATGTGGAGGGTGGATGAGGGTGGGACCGGCGCTACGCAGGAGGTTTTGGTGCCGGGGGTGGGGCTCGAACCCACACGCCGGGAGACCGGCAGCGGATTTTAAGTCCGCCGCGTCTGCCGATTCCGCCACCCCGGCACTAGGGCCTAGGCAGGCCCCTTCTCCATGTTAGCATGGTCGGCGTCACGGAGGGCGCCTCAGGGCGCGGCGCACCTTGCCGTCTAGAGGCCTGCCCACTAGCTCCTCGGCGAACCAGGAGACCTCCACCAAGGCGTGCAGGTCCACGCCCGTGCGTATGCCCATGGCCTCGGCCATGGCCACCAGGTCCTCGGTGGCCACGTTGCCTGAGGCCCCTGGCGCGTAGGGGCATCCCCCCAGGCCACCCACAGAGCCATCGAACTGGGTAGCCCCTGCCTGCATAGCCGCCACCACGTTAGCGAGGGCCACCCCGCGCGTGTCGTGGAAATGGAGGCGTAGCTCCACCCCTGGCACTTCCTTAAGGAAGCGGGAGACCAGCTCGTAGACCTGACGAGGGTTGGCCACCCCAATGGTGTCCCCAAGGCTCACGGCGTAGGCCCCCAGGCGGCGCAAGGCCTGGCCCAAAGAGATGACCACGTCGGCGTCCACCTTGCCCTCATAAGGGCAGCCGAAGGCTGTGGATATGTAGCCGGCCCAGGGAAGGCCTGCATCCTTGGCCAAGGCAGCTATCTGGGCGATCTGGGTCAGGGTCTCCTCGATAGTGGCATTGAGGTTGGCCCGGTTGTGGGACTGGGATGCCGACACCACAGTGGCCAGCTCGTCCACGCCGGCGGCCACGGCCCTCTGGGCGCCCTTTAGGTTGGGGACCAGGCCAATATACGTCACCCCAGGGTGGCGGCGCAGGGAGGCCATCACCTCCTCGGCGTTGGCCATCTGGGGCACCGCCCTGGGGTGGACGAAGGAGACTGCCTCTATGCGCCTGAGACCTGTCTGGGCGAGCCTCTCGATGAGGGCCACCTTCCCCTCCACAGGTATGGGGCGGGCCTCGTTCTGAAGGCCATCGCGAGGCCCCACCTCGGTGATGACGATGCTCTCAGGCCACTTCACGGCTCCTCACCCCCTAATGGGGCCAGCTCTACCAGCACCTGGCCTTCCTCCACCTGCTGGCCCTCACGACAGCGGACTCGCCACACCCGCCCCGAGACGGGGGCCTCCACGTTATGCTCCATCTTCATGGCCTCTATTATCACAAGCACCTGGTGGGCTTGCACCACGTCCCCCTCGCGGGCCATGACGCGGATGACGGTGCCGTTGAGGGGGGCGCGTAGGTCGTGGCCGAGGCGGTGCTTAAGCCCTGCTGTGGCTGCCCGGCGCGCGGGGTCGGGCCAGCGGAAGAGGAACGAGCGGTCGCCTATGGTCACCCAGAGACCCCGGCCCAGGGCCTCCACCTGGGCGGTGTAGGTGCTCCCCTCCCCCTCCACCACCACCTGGCCCGGCCGAGGAGATGAGAGGCGGGCCCGCAGCTTGTTTTCGCCCAGGGCTAGCGTCCACCACCCTTCCCATTCCCGCTGGGCTTCCAAGGTGAGCTCCTCTCCTTCGTGGTCCATGACAAGGTGAATCCGTCCCCCCACTCGCCAGGGGCCTGAGGCCAGCCAGGGGTCGTGAAAGCCCAGGGCGCCAGTGGCCAAGGCCGCCAAGAGGGCCAGCAAGGCCTCTGCAGGGGGCGCCAGAAGGGTTGCCATATCCAGCCCCTCCACCATGTCTACCGTCACCGACCCCGTCTGGACGGCAGGGTGGCGGAGGACGGCCTGAAGGAAGGCCAGATTGCTCTGGACTCCATCGAGTCGGTAATGGGATAGGGCCCAGGCCATGCGTATCAGAGCCTGCTGGCGATCGCTCCCCCAGGCCAACACCTTGGCCAACAAGGGGTCGTAATATGGGGACACCTCCACCCCCTCATAGATCCCCACATCGTGGCGGATGTTCTCCCCTTGCGGGGGCCGGAAGACGTGGATACGTCCGCTACGGGGCAAGAAGCCCCGCAGGGGGTCCTCGGCGTAGATGCGGCATTCGATGGCGTGCCCCCGTATCCGCAAATCCTCCTGGTGAAGAGGTAATGGCTCGCCGGTGGCGATGGCTAGCTGCATGGCCACCAGGTCCAGCCCGGTCACCATCTCGGTGACGCCGTGCTCCACCTGCAGGCGCGTGTTCATCTCCAGGAAGTAGAAGCGGCCCTGGCTGTCCACCAGGAACTCCACCGTCCCCAGGTTGCGGTACCCTATGGCCCTGGCGATAGCCGTGGCCGCCTCCCCGAGGCGATGGCGTAGCCCTTCGTCCACCGAGGGGGAGGGGGCTTCCTCCATGACCTTCTGGTGGCGGCGCTGCAGGGAACAGTCCCTCTCCCCCAGGTGGATGACGTGGCCATGGGCATCGGCAGCTATCTGCACCTCGATGTGGCGGGCGCCGGCGATGGCCCGTTCCAGGAGGAGGCGGCCGTCGCCGAAGGCCCCCTGGGCCTCACGACGGGCGCTTTCGAGGGCCTGGGGTAGCTCTTCGAGGCGGCCTACTAACCGCATGCCCCGGCCTCCGCCCCCAGCGGCGGCCTTCACCATGATGGGGAAGCCCAGCTCCTGGGCCGCCCGCAATAGGTCCTCGTCGCGTTGCAGGTGGTCGTCGTAGCCGGGTATGACGGGTATGCCCAGGGAGGATACAAGGCGACGGGCGGCGGCCTTGTCGGCCATGGCCCGCATGGCCTGGGGCGGAGGCCCAACGAAGACGATGCCGGCCTCCTGGCAGGCCTGGGCTAGCTCTGGGTTCTCGGCCAGAAGGCCATAGCCGGGGTGCAAGGCCTCTGCCCCTGTGCGCCGGGCGGCCTCCAGGATGGCCCGGATGTTGAGGTAGCTCTCCTGGGCAGGTGGCGGGCCGATGAGCACTGCCTCATCGGCCTCCATGGTGTGCAAGGCCTGCCTATCGGCCTCCGAATAGACGGCTACCGTGCGGATCCCCAGGGCCCGGCAGGTGCGGATGATGCGGACAGCTATCTCGCCGCGGTTGGCGATGAGGACCTTCCTAAACATGGCGCCACCTGGGGGCCCGCTTCTCCAGGAAGGCCTGGACCCCCTCCTTCCCCTCCTCCCCAGCTCGCAGCTGGGCGATGAGGCGAGAGGTATACTCGTCCACCTGGGGCGATGGGTCGGCAGCGACGCGGGCTACCAGCTCCTTACATGCGGCCTGGGCCTGTGGCCCTCCCTGCAAGATGGCCCGCACTGTTTCCGCCACGGCGGCGTCCAGCTCCGCTGGGGGGACTATCCGATAGAGGAGGCCCAACTCATAAGCGCGGCGCGCCGAGATGGGCTCGCCGGTGAGGAAAAGGCGTCGGGCCCAGGCCGGGCCTATCTTCTCGATGACGTAAGGGGAGATGGTGGCTGGGGCCAGCCCCAGGCGCACCTCGGTGAAGGCGAACTGGGCATCCTCGGCAGCGATGGCCAGGTCGGCGGCGGCTATAAGCCCCACTCCCCCGCCGTAGGCCCCGCCTTGCACACGCGCTACCACCGGGCGGGGGAAGGTGGCCACCAGCCTGAGCATGGAGGCCAGGGCTAGAGCATCACGTCGGTTCTCCTCCTCGCTCCAGGAGGCGGCCCGACGCATCCACTCCAAGTCGGCGCCAGCGCAGAAGGTGGGCCCCTCCCCCTGCAGCACTACCACCCTCAGCCCCTCCTGGTCTCGCAGGGCCATGAAGGCCTGGGCCAGGAGGGCTATGACCTCCTCATTGAAGGCGTTGCGGACCTCCGGTCGGCACAGGGTGACCGTGGCCACTGGACCATCGCGGCTCACCTGGACGGCGCTCATGGCTACATCCTGAACACACCGAAGCTAGGTTCGGGGATGGGAGCATTGAGGGACATGCTTATGCCCAAGGCCAGGGCCTGGCGCGTCTCCAGAGGGTCGAGGATGCCATCGTCCCACAGGCGGGCGGTGCTGTAATAGGCGTTGCCCTCCTCCTCGTACTTCTGGAGGATGGGGCGCATGAACTCCTCCTGCTCCTTGGGGCTCATGTCCTTACCCTGGGCGCGTAAGTTGTCCAGGCGGACCGTGAGGAGGACTTGGGCTGCCTGTTGCCCTCCCATGACCGAGATCCGGGCGTTGGGCCACATCCAGAGGAGGCGAGGCGCATAGGCCCGGCCGCACATAGCGTAGTTGCCGGCACCGAAGGACCCGCCGATGATGACGGTGAACTTGGGCACCTGGGCACAGGCCACGGCGGTGACCATCTTGGCCCCATGCTTGGCGATCCCTTCGTGCTCGTAGCGCTTGCCCACCATGAAGCCGGTGATGTTCTGCAGGAAGATGAGGGGGATCTTGCGCTGGGCGCATAGCTCGATGAAGTGGGCCCCCTTAACGGAGCTCTCCGAGAAGAGGATACCATTGTTGGCCACTATGCCCACCGGGTATCCCATGATGCGGCCAAACCCGCACACCAAAGTGGTGCCGTAGTTGGCCTTGAACTCCTGGAAGCGGCTGCCGTCCACCAGCCGGGCGATGACCTCTCGCACGTTGAAGCTTTGGCGCAGATCTGAGGGGACGATGCCGTATATCTCCTCGGGGTCGTAGAGGGGGGGCTCAGGAGGGGTCACTGGCCAGGGGATGTGCTTCTGGGCCTGGCCCAGGTTGGCCACCACGCTGCGGCAGATGGCCAGGGCCTCCTCATCGCTCTGGGCGTAGTGGTCAGCCACGCCGGAGATGTAGGTGTGGACGTAGGCCCCGCCCAGCTCTTCGGCGGAGACCTCCTCGCCGGTGGCTGCCTTCACCAGGGGCGGGCCGCCGATGAAGATGTTGCCCGTGCCCTGGACGATAATGGCCTCATCGCTCATGGCCGGGACATAGGCCCCGCCGGCAGTGCATGGCCCCATCACCACGGCGATCTGGGGTATGCCCTGGGCCGACATGCGCGCCTGGTTATAGAAGATGCGCCCGAAGTGGTCACGGTCGGGGAAGACCTCCGCCTGCAGGGGGAGGAAGGCACCCCCGGAGTCCACCAAGTAAATGCAGGGGAGGCGGTTCTGTTCGGCTATCTCCTGGGCCCGGAGGTGCTTCTTGACGGTGATGGGATAGTATGTGCCCCCCTTCACTGTGGCGTCGTTGGCTACGATGACCACCTCTCGCCCACATACCCGGCCGATGCCGGTAACGATGCCTGCCCCAGGGGCCTCATCCCCATACATCCCCCAGGCAGCCAGAGGGGAGAGCTCCAGGAAGGCCGTGCCGGGATCTAGGAGACGTTCGATGCGCTCCCTGGCGGTGAGCTTGCCGCGGGCGCGATGGCGGCGTATCTGCTCCTCTCCCCCTCCTCGCCGCACCAGCTCCAGCCTGTGCCGCAGCTCGGCCACCAGATGGCGCATGCGGGCCATGTTCTCTTGAAAGCGGTGATCGCGCACGTCCACGCTGGTGGGCAAGATGGGCACCTGCCCTCCTTCCAGGACGCGGTCCAGGGCGGCGTCCTGTCTTTCCATAGCCTGCATCTTTCGCCCTGAGCAGTCACATTATCAGACCCCGCGGCCGGTGGAGGCAAGGTGGGTATAGTGAAGCCTGCTCTTAGGCCTTAAGATGGTGAGAAGAACAAGGCTAGGAGGGGGCTATGGAGTTCGGTGTCCAGAGTAGCCAGGCCAATGCCAGCTGGCAGGATCTCCATGACCTGTGGCGGGAGCTGGACCGCAACTCCCGCTTTACGTCCCTTTGGGTGGTAGACCATTTCGTCACCGGCTTCGGCACGGCCTTCAACGCCTATGGCCCGCACCTTGAGGGGTGGACGTTGCTTGCTGCTCTGGCCTATGCCACCTCGCGGGTGCGGGTGGGCGTCCTGGTAAGTGGGGTGACATATCGGCACCCAGCGGTGCTTGCCAAGATGGCCACCACCGTCGACCACATCTCGGGTGGGCGTCTCAACTTCGGCATAGGGGCTGCCTGGCATGAGTTCGAGCACCGCTGCTACGGCATACCCTTCCCGCCGGTGCGTGAACGCATGGACCGGCTGGAGGAGGCCTTGCATATGATAAAGCTCCTATGGACCAGCGGCCAGCAGCCTGTGAGCTGGAAGGGGCGCTACTACCAGCTGGAGGGCGCCCCATACAACCCACCCAACGTCCAGCAGCCCCACCCACCCATCTACGTGGGAGGAGGGGGTGAGAGGCGGACCCTGCGCATAGCTGCCCAGTACGCGGATGCCATGAACGTGTTCGGCTCCCCACAAGAGGTGGCCCGTAAGGTGGAGGTGCTGCATCGGCACTGCCAAGAGGTAGGGCGGGACCCCTCCCAGATCCGCATCACCGTCACCATGCCCTTCCTGCCCACCGAGGACGAGGAGCGCATTGGCCGCATGGTCTCAGGTATGGCCGCCTACCAGGGCATAACGCAGGAGGAGGCCCGTCAGCGCATTCTGGCCGGCTCCTTCTCCCAAATGCGGGAGCACCTGGCCCGCTATGTCGAGCTAGGTGTGCACGAGGTCTACCTGCAGCCCTTCGTCCGCCTCCACCCCCAGCCCTTCCTCCTCTTCTCCGAGGAGGTCATCGCCCACTTCTCCTGACCCCGGGAAGGCCTTATGGGGGGGAGGCTCCCGGTAGTAAGATGGGAGCTGAGATGAAGGGAATGAAGGGGGTTGCCGCTCAGGACGGGAGACGGCAGCTCGTCGTTCCAGTGGTGGGGATGACGTGTGCTGCCTGCGTCAGGCGGGTGGAGAGGGCCCTTAGGCGCCTGCCCGGGGTGGAGGAGGCCTCGGTCAACCTGGCGACGGCCAAGGCGGCGGTGGTGGTCCGCCCCGAGGTGGGGCTGAGGCAGATAGAAGAGGCGGTACGTGAGGCGGGGTACCATGTGCCCCTGGCCACCGTCCGCTTCCTAGTGGTGGGCGCGACACGCGAAGGCGATTGGGAGCGCATACAGGAATCCCTAGGAAGCATGGACGGGGTAGCGGATGTGGAGGTGAACGGGGACACCTCGGTGGTCACCGTGCGTTATCTGCAGGATATGGCCTCCCCTGGGGCCATGAAGAGGATGTTGCGGGCCCTCGGCTACCAGGTGGAGGAGCTGGGCGAGGGGGAGACGGCCCTTGACCGGGAGAGATGGGCGCGCCAAGAGGAGGTGCGCCGCCAGCTCATCAACCTCATAACTGTGGTACCCCTAGCTGTTTTGGTGATGTTGGGCTCCTTCCGCGACATGTGGGCCCTGCAAGGGGTGGTGCCGGCGGTCTTGGCCAACAAGTGGGTCCTCATGGCCCTGACAACCCCCATACTGGTGGGGCCGGCCCGTCAGTTCTTCGTCAGCAGCTACAACGGCCTACGCCATGGTGTAGCTGACATGAACCTCCTCTATGCCACGGGCATAGGCTCGGCATACCTTATAGCGGTCATCAACACCGTCTGGCCTGAGGCCGGCTTCGGCGGGGAGAGGGCAGTGTTCTATGAGTCAGCGGCCTTTCTCACCACCTTCATCGTCCTTGGGAGGTATTTGGAAGCCCTCACCCGTGGCCGGACCTCGGAGGCCATAAGACGGCTCATGCGCCTGCAGCCGCGGCGGGCCCATGTCCTTAGGGATGGCCAGGAAGTGGAGGTCCCCATTGATGAGCTGGAGGTGGGAGATACATGCCTGGTGCGGCCCGGGGAGGCAGTGCCTGTGGATGGGGTGGTGGTGGAAGGCTATTCGGTGGTGGACGAGTCCATCATGACTGGTGAGAGCATGCCGGTGGAGAAGGGGCCCGGCGATGCGGTTCTGGGCGGCACTATAAACCGGACGGGGGCCTTCAAGATGCGGGCCACCCGCGTGGGCAGGGAGACGGTCTTGTCCCAGATGATCCGGCTGGTGGAGGAGGCGCAAGGGAGACGAGCCCCTATCCAACGGCTGGCCGACTGGGTGGCGGGCCATTTCATCCTGGGGGTACACGCCTTAGCTCTGTTGACCTTCCTCTTCTGGTTCTTCGTGGGCTACCAGCGGTGGTTCCAGCCCCAGACTCGCCTCTTGCTGGGGGCGGGGGAGCTAGCCCAGATGGGCGCCTTTGGCTTCGCTTTCCTAGTCTCGGTGACGGTGCTGGTCATCTCCTGCCCGTGCGCTGTGGGCCTGGCCACGCCTGCGGCCATGATGGCCGGCTCGGGCATCGCTGCCACCCGGGGAATCCTCTTCAGGGGGGCCGACGCTATAGAGGCGTCGGCCAGAGTGCAGGCAGTGGTATTGGACAAGACGGGTACCCTCACCGTCGGCTCTCCCTCCGTCACGGAGGTGGTGGCCGTCCCAGGTGCGACCCCCGAGGAGGTGTTACGTTGGGCGGCCATCAGCGAGAGGTCGTCGGAGCATCCTCTGGCAGCGGCTATTATCCGGGAGGCCCGCACCCGGGGTTTGGACGTGCCCGAGCCTGATGGCTTCCAGGCCCTGCCTGGGCAAGGGGTGGAGGCCACATATGGAGGGCATCGGGTGGTCCTGGGCAATCGCTCCCTCATGATGGACGCAGGAGTGGACCCATCTGCCCTGGAGGACCAAGCCCGGCGATTGGAGGAGGATGGCAATACGGTGATGTTTGTGGGCGTGGATGGAAGGCTTTTAGGGCTGGTGGCCGCGGCCGATACCCTCAAGCCCACCTCCTTTGAAGCGGTGCAGGAGCTGAAGCGCATGGGCCTTCAGGTCTTCCTTCTCACCGGCGATAATTGGCGCACGGCGCAAGCGGTGGCGCAGCGCCTGGGCATAGAAGAGGTGCTGGCGGAGGTGAGGCCCCAGGACAAGGTGGAGAAGGTGAAGGAGCTGCAGGCCCAGGGCCTGCGCGTGGCCATGGTGGGCGATGGCATCAACGATGCCCCAGCCCTGGCCCAGGCGGATGTAGGGATGGCCCTGGGCTCGGGCGCTGACGTGGCCAAGGAGACGGGCCATGTCATCCTGGTGAGGGACGATCCTCGCGATGTGGTGACTGCCATCCGCATAGCCCGCTTCACCATGAGGAAGGTGAAGGAGAACCTGGCCTGGGCCTTCATCTACAACGTTGTTACCATCCCCATCGCGGCCGGCGTCCTCTATCCCCTCACCGGGCGGCTGGTGGGGCCGGAGGTGGCCGCCCTGCTCATGGCCCTCAGCTCCCTCTCGGTGACCCTCAACTCGGCCACTATGCGGGCCTGGCGGCCGCCATCGTGGGGCCCTTCTCCATCACCAGCTGCTATGCCCCTTGCTAGGGGGGAGCTCTGAGATGGGCTGGGCGCTGGTGTGGGCTGTGGCCTTGGCAGGGGGGATGGCCTTCCTCTTGGCCACCCTGCCGGGCGATTATACGTGGGCAGCCCGCTTGGGGGGCGCGGCCTGGGTGGCCTTTTTGCTCCTCATCATCCTCTCGCCCATCATACCGCCTCTGCTGGTGCGCAGGCGCCGTGGTGGCCGGTAACGCCTTGGGCATGTCAGCCGCTAGGGCCAGCTGCTATCATACGCTTGGGAACGCTAGTCATGGCCTCTTGGAGGTGGGAGGATGGTCAAGGACCCTGTATGTGGCATGGAAGTGGAGCCCCAGACGGCCCCTGCCTCCACCATATACGCTGGCCACGTATATTACTTCTGCGGTGAGGGGTGCAAGAACAAGTTCCAGCAGGACCCAGGGCGATATATTCTGAAAGGCCACCGCTAACGCTTTACATAGGGGATTCAGGGGGCGGCGTCAGCGTTCGGGCGCCGTTCAGTTGGGCCTCCCCGAAGCTCGAGGCCTTTGGAGGTCACGGCTCTCTCTTAGAGAGAAGTCTATAGATAGCTGTGTCGTCGGAAAGGTAGAGGGAGCCGGCGGGACCCTGCTTGACGTCCAGCGAACAGGGGTAGCCGGTATCGATGGGGTCCACCGTCCTCCGCAGACCGTTACGTAACTCCTCCAGTTGTGGTGCGGGGACGCGTAGGAGGGTCTTTAGACTCCAAGAACAGAAGAGGAGGTCGCCCCGGAAGGGGAGGGCATCTGACCAGTAGACGGTCATACCTGTGGGGACGGTGGCTACGGGGCCCGAATCGTATACAGGGTCTATAAACCTCGGGTCTCGGGCCAGGCCGAAAACCACCGGCCACCCGTAATTGCCCCCGGCCACGATGATGTTCAGCTCGTCGTGGCCGCGGGGACCATCGCCGCCGCTGGGCCCGTTATCGCTCGCCCAAAGCTCGCCGGTGCCAGGGTGGAAGGCGATGCCGAAGACGTTACGCAGGCCATAGGCGAAGACGGGTGAGCCTGGGAAGGGGTTGTCAGGGGGCACTGAGCCATCGGGGGCCAAGCGCAGGAGGGTGCCCTCCAGGGTGGTTGGGTCCTGGGCCATGTGGCGGGCCTCCGCGTCCCCTAAGGTGACATAAAGCATGCCATCGGGTCCAAAGGCAAGGCGCCCCCCATTGTGACAACACCTACGGCCTGTGGGAAGACCATCGATGATCACGTCCTGCTGTACGGCCGAGTTCCCCTCCAGACGGAAGCGCACTACCCTTTGGCTGGCCGGCCGACCTTGGTCATCGGGCACCGTGTAGAAGGCGTAAAGGTATGGCTTCTGGGGGAACTGGGGGTGGAGGGCAAGGCCCAAGAGCCCATGCTCGGAGTAGCCAGGAGGGCGGGCCACCGACAGGGTGGCGACGGGCGTCTCCAGAAGGCGCCCATTAGAATCTATGACTCGAATACGACCCGTCACCTCGGCGAAGAAGAGACGGCCATCGGGGGAGGGGGCCAGGGCCACGGGCATCTGCAGCCCCCTCACCACCACCTCCAGCACTGGATGGCTTATGGGGGTAGAGGTGATGGTGGGCATGGGTTCAGATTCCGGGCCCCCGTCGCCGCAGGCGCTCCAGGCCATTAGCAGGGCCAGGGCCCAGGTTGCCCTCCTTAGGAGGCCCATGGCTTCCCGTGGTGCCCACGCACCAGACGCCAGTTGACAGCAGCCATGGCCATCATCACGGCGGCGATGAGCCCCAGGACGAGCACGATGCCAGGAGGGCCGGCGAGGGCATCCAGGAGGTCGGTGAGGGCACCCATGAATATCACAGGTGCCAGCGAGAGGGACTGGGCCACCATCGCCTGGGTGGTGAATATGCGCCCTCGCATATGGCTGGGGGCCCGCTCATGCAGCACCGTCTGGGCGGGGGCGTTGAGGAAAGCATAGCTTAGGCCCAGAGGGCCAGCGAAGACCATGGTCAGGGACTGGAGAAGGGAGAGGCCCAACAACTTCTCGGGGTTCAAGGGCCCTGAAGCCCGACGCATAAAGGCCGCCAAGGGCTCCACCATGGCCAGCAGGACTAGGCAAAGGGCAATGCCTACCATCCCGGCAGGGACCAGCCTCTCCTTGCCGAACCGCCTGGCTGCCCAGGGCAGCACCCGTAGCCCTACTAGAGCTCCCACCCCTGTGGGGGCGAAGACGAAGGCGGCGTTACTGGGAGAGATGTGCAGCACGTCCTTCATGTACCTGGGCATAAGCGTCACGAAAAGCAGGACAAGGGCGTTGCCCACCGTTAGCTGCGCCAAGGCCACGGCCGATGGTCGGTCGCGGGCCAGAAGACCCAGAGCTTGCCTGAGCTCCCCAGGGATGGCCCTCAGGCGACCGTTTCCTCCCCCACCGCCCAGGCGCATCAGGGGCGAGAACCAAAAAGCGGAGGCGGCGAACATGCCGCTGCCCACCAAGAACATGGCCTCCCTCCCCACCGAGCCTCCCAGCTTTAGAACGGTGGGAGCCAAAAAGACCAGCCCCACCAGCTGGGAGCCAATGATGGTGAAGTTGTAGAGGCTGTTGGCGCTTACTAGCTGCTCCTTAGTGACCACCGATGGTATAAAAGCCATGACAGCGGGATTGAATAGCAGGTTGCCAGTGGAGAAGAAGAGGGCCAGCGGGTATAAAGCCCATACGTGGCGGTAACCCAAAGCCAGCAGAACGCAGGTCACGGCCCTCAACACGTTGGCGGCCAACACCACCTTCCCCTTGGCCCAGCGGTCCATCAGCGCGGCCACCAAGGGGCCCAACACCAGGGTGGGCATGACCAGAGTGATGATGAGCAAGCTGGTCTGGGTGCTGGAGCCCGTGGCCTCTAGCACTACGATGAGCATAGTGAAGAGCAGAGCGTTGTAGGCTGTGTGCGCTAGGCCGGAGCCTACCCATAGGGCCAGGAAGCGGCGGTCCCTGAGCAAGGGTGGAGCCCGCCCCACGGGTACTACGGTGGCGCCATCAAAACTCATGACCACCGCTGCTCTCCTTGGGGCTGCGCGCCAACACGCGGCGCAAGCGGCGCTCTAGTTGGCTAGGGCTCAAAAGGATACGGCGCCCACACCCCAGGCAGCGCAGCCCGATGTCTGCACCAGTGCGCACCACCTCCCAGCGGTCGCTCCCGCAAGGGTGGGGCTTGCGCAGCTGCACGACGTCACCCACCTCCAGCATGGCCTTGGGTGCTGCTGGCCTTCTGTCTCGCCCTCTCGATCTCGTCCCGCAAGGCCTGGGCGCGACGGCGAACGGCCTGGGGTTCCAGGGGACGGCCGTTAGCATACAGCACGCGGCGGGCGGCCACCACTATGAGCCCTCCCCCCTCCCTATCCAGGCCAGCCGCCACCGCCGCCTCCAGGTCACCACCCTGGGGCCCCACCCCTGGGACGAGAAGGGGCATATCGGGACACAGGCGGCGCACTGCTGCGATGTCGTCGGGGGCGGTGGCGCCCACCACCAGCCCAGCGTTGCCCCTGTCTAGGGCCCGCACCATATCGGCCACCACCAGGAAGAAGGGGCGGCCGTCGGCCGTAGGGAGGGCCTGCAGATGCCCAGCACCAGGGTTGGACCCCCGACACCATACGAAGACCCCCTTGTCCTGGTACTCCAGGAAGGGCTCGAGGGCATCGGGGCCCCCATAGGGGTTGACGGTGATGGCGTCGAAGCCGTAGACCTCCAATAGGGCACGGGCATATAGGCGTGCCACATGGGGCACGTCCCCCCGCTTGGCATCGGCGATGACGGGGACCGATGGCGGCACGGGGGCGATGGCCTCTAGCAGCACGTTCATGCCGCCCGGCCCCAGCACCTCGAAGAAGGCGAGGTTCACCTTGTAGCAGCAGACTATGTCACAGGTGGCCTCGATAACGGCTTGTAGAAAGGAAGGTATATGGCGCCCTTCCAGCATCTGGGGATCGGGGTCCAGACCGATGCATAGGAGGCTGCCGTGGCGCCTCTGGGCCTCCCGCAGACGGTCACGAAAGGACATGCTCATCCCTCCCCCGTCGTGAGGCGATGATAGTTTTAGGTGGGGCCATGGGTCAAGGTAAGCAGTGGCAGGTGGCGTTGTTGCCAGGGGCTCTAGACATCAGGGGGAAGGTGTGCGTAGCCATCGACGTCCTACGGGCTTCTTCCACGGTAGTGACGGCCCTGGCCCTGGGGGCCCAAGAGGTGGTGCCTGCGGCATCCCTGAGGCGGGCTCGCTCCTTGGCCCGCCGCTCGGGCTACCTCCTTTGTGGGGAGAGAGGGGGTCTGCCACCGCCGCGCTTTCACCTGGGCAACTCGCCAGCTCAGCTGCGGCCAGAGGTGGTGGGAGGCAAGGGCCTGGTCCTCACTACTAGCAACGGTACCCGCCTTCTGGCCTCCCTGGCGGAGGCCAAGGGCGTCCTCGTGGGGTGTCTCCTCAACCGGGAAGCGGTGGCCCGTGCCGCCCTGGCCGTGGATGGCCCTGTGGCCCTAGTCTGTGCTGGCGAGGGAGGGGGGAGACGCTTGGCCCTTGAGGACGTGATAGGAGCAGGGGCCATCCTGGACGCTGCCCTTTCCCTAGAGCCCAGCTTGATACTAGACGATAGTGCGCGGTTGGCCCGCTGGGCCTTCCTGGCCTGCCGGGACGACCTAGCGGGGGCCCTGGCGAACACCCAACACGGCCTCTACCTCTTATCATTGGGCTTGCGGGACGATGTAAACTTCTGTGCCCGCCTGGATGTGTGGGATGTGGTCCCCAGAATGGAGGCTCGGGGCCCCAACATAGCTGTCCTTCGTCCTTGACGCCTCCTCTGCCCTGTCCTAGGCTTTGGGTGAGATGCGAGCTGAGATCATCTCCGTAGGGACGGAGCTCCTGCTGGGGGAAATCCAGGACACCAACTCCCACTTTCTCGCCTCACGCCTGCCGGCTATGGGCATTGACCTCTACTACATCACCGTGGTGGGGGACAACCTGGAGCGGCTGAAGGAGGTCATCGGCCGCGCCTACGGACGCTCCGACCTGGTCCTCATCACTGGTGGCCTAGGCCCCACGGATGACGATGTGACGCGGGAGGCCATCGCGGCGGTGTTGGGGGAGGAGCCCCAGGTGGATGCGGCCCTGGCCCAGCAGCTGCGCCAGTTCTTCGCCTCCCGTGGCATCTCCTTCCCTGAGAGGAACTTGAAGCAGGCGTGGCTCATCCCTTCCGCCGTGCCCATACCCAACCCTTGGGGTACGGCCCCCGGCTGGTGGGTGGAGAAGGAGGGCCGCATCATCGTCGCCATGCCTGGCCCCCCGGCGGAGATGACGCGCATGTGGGAGGAGGAGGTGGCCCCTAGGCTCCGCCAGCGCGGGCGCGGTGAAGTGCTCGTATCCCGCACCTTGAAGACCTTAGGCCTGGGGGAGGGGCATGTGGACGAGCTTCTGGGGGAGCTGACCCGTTCCCGCAACCCCACGGTGGCTGTCTATGCCCGGGCTGACGGGATACACGTAAGGCTGGCGGCCAAGGCCTCTGGGGTGGAGGAAGCGCAGTCGCTTATCGCCCCGTTGGAGGAGGAAGTGCGGCGTCGCTTAGGCCCTTACATCTGGGGCGTGGACGACGAGGCCCTGGAGGCGGTGGTGGGGCGCCTCCTCCGCGAGAAGGGCCTGACCCTGGCTGTCATGGAGTCCTTCACTGGCGGCCTTCTGGCGGACACCATCACCAACGTGCCGGGTTCGTCGGCCTACTTCTTAGCGGGTTACGTGGCCTATCAGCCGGAGGCCAAGGCTGCCCTGGGGGTGGACATGGAGCTCATCCGCCGTCATGGGGTGGTGAGCGAGGAGGTGGCGGTGGCCATGGCCCGAGCGGCCCGCGAGAGGGCAGGGGCCCACATCGGCGTGGGCACCACAGGGGTGGCCGGCCCCGATGCCCTGGAGGGGAAGCCGCCAGGCACATCACATATCGCTGTGGACTATTTGGGCCAGGTGCGCACCACCAGCTACCGCCTGTACCAGGGGCGGCTGGCCACCAAACGCCGCGGGGTGACGGCGGCCCTAGGGCTCTTGTGGAGAGCTCTGCAAGAGGTGAGCTAAGGGCTTTAGCCCCCATAGAACCACCCGGTGTCCCACATCTCCAAGGGGCGCACCTGTGGGGACCGCAGACCCACCGAGACCACCTCCCCTACGAATACTGTGTGGTCTCCCCTCTTGACGGCATCCGTCACCCGGGCCTCGAACCAGGCGGGCAAGTCCAAAAGGAGGGGAGCGCCCGTGGCTGGCCCCGGCTCGAAGGGATAGCCATTGATGCGTCCGGCCTCCACCTGGCTGGGACGGAAGAAGGCCTGGGCCACGTCCTTTTGGTGGGATCCTAGGACATTAACGGCGAAGGCGCCGGCCTCCTCGATCAGCGGGTGGAGCTGGCTAGTGGTCTTGATGGCCACCACCACCAGCGGTGGCTGAAAGGAGGCCTGGGTGAGCCAATTAACGGTGTCGGCAGCCGCCCTCCCCCCATGGGCGGCGGTGACCACGTATAGGCCGTAGGTGAGGAGGCGTAACACCTGTTTGCGCACATCTGGGTCCATGGCTACCCTCCTGGGAAGGTGGATTGCATGCCTCATTATAAGGGGAACAAGGGTTAAGGCGGGGCGTTGACGCCGCCTTTATGGTGCCCTACCATGGGTTCTGGTGCCGTGGAGCTGGCCATATCCCGACGCAGGCCCCAGCTAAGGCGGTGGGTGCGTCAAGTACAGGCCCACCATGCTCAGTCACGCCGGGCCATGGGGAAAGAGCCCCCCGATTTCTGGCAGCCTTGGGTCTCCTTCTTCCGCCAAGACCCCTTCCGCACCGATGACCCGGCCCTCAACGCTATCCTGCGGCGAGTGGAACCCCAGGACACCGTCCTCGATGTAGGAGGGGGGGCGGGGCGCTTCGCCCTTCCCCTAGCGTTGCGTTGCCAATACGTAACAGTGGTAGAGCCCTCCCGCAGTATGGTGGACGCCCTCCAGGAGGGGGAGCAAGAGGCTGGCATCGACAACATCCGCGTGGTGGTGAGCACCTGGGAGGAGGCCTGCGTGGAGCCCCACGATGTGGTCCTGTGCTCCCACGTTCTTTACGGCATTGAGCGGGTGGACCTCTTTGTGGAGAAGCTGATGCAGCATACACGTCGCCTTCTCCTTATCTTGATGTTCATGGAGGCGCCCATAAGCGCCTTCAGCCGCGCTTGGGCCCTGGTGCGGGGGGAGAGGCGCATCGATTTGCCTGGCCTCCGTCTCCTCCTTCCTGTCTTGTGGGAGATGGGACTCTACCCGGACCTGGAGATGGTGCAGCCTATGCGCAGGCGCCCCTTTGCTGACCGCCAACAGGCTCTCGAGGAGCTACGGCGCCGCCTTTACATCCTCCCTGGGAGCGCAGAGGACGCTCGGCTGCAGCGGCTCCTCCCCAAGCTCCTGGAGGAGGGGGAAGGGGGCCTATACCTGCGGGGTGCCCCCACTAATTGGGAAGGGCTCCTGGTGTGGAGGAGATAAAGGGGGCACCCTACGGTGCCCTCTCCCGGGTGCGGGCCTGAGCCCCTACCTCACCGCTCAGTGCTGATGGGCTTATCTAGCAGCCACTTGACGGTGCCGTCGGCCTGGATCTCCGCTGGCATCAGGGCCTGGATGGCCCGGTGGTCCGTCTTGCTCATGGTGATGGTGATGCCAGGGATGAGGACGGTGGGCTGGAACCCCTTGATGGACTCGGCGGCCTCCATCACGCCCTTTCTGGTCATGTCGCCCCGCTCACAGGCGATCTTGAGGATGGCCACCGCCGTCTCGGCCAGGGCCTGGCCGTAGATAGAGAGCTGCTGGAGGGGCGGGCCGCCGTAGGTCTCCATGATGCGCTTGTGCTCGCGCATCTCAGGCCTGTTGGCGTCAGCCACCAGATCGAGGGTGTACGTGGTGGTGATGGCCCCGGCTATGGCCTGGTAGCCGCCGATGTCCTTAAGGAGGTTGTTCAGGGTGGCAGGGGGATTGACGTAGCTCTGCATCACCTTGGGCTTCCAGTTGTTGATGTACATGTACTTGTGGGCCTGGGCGGTGAAGGCAGGGGTAGCATAGATATACACTACGTCGGGGTTGGCGGCCCGCAGGTTGGCGAGCTGGGAGGTGATGTCGGCGGCGGTGCTCTCGTAGGCCTGCTCGGTGACGATCTGGCCCTTGAAGACCTGCTTGAAGCCGTCCCGCCCGTCCTTGCCGAAGTCGTCGTTCTGGTAGAGGATGGCCACCCTGACGTCCTTCACCGGCTTGCCCACCAGCTTCTCGGCGTTCTCGTTGAGGAAGGTGGCCAGGATGGCGCCCTCGTCAGGGTAGGCGGGTATGAAGCTGGTGGTCCAAGGCCACTTCTGGGGGTTGTTCCACTTGCCGGCGCCGGTGGAGACGAGCAGGTGGGGGATGCCGTCGCTGGGGTTGCCGTCGCCGTTGGGGTCGTTGATGTAGTCCACCTGGCCGGTGACGGCTGCCGTGCCCAGGTTGCCAAAGAAGGCCACCACCTTGTCCTGCTCGGCCAGCTTCTTGGCCTTCTCCAGGGCAGGGCCGGGGGAGTACTGGTCGTCCTCCACCAGGAAGCGGATCTGGCGGCCGCAGACGCCCCCGTCCTCCTGGTTCACCTTCTTGAAGTAGGCCTGCATGGCGGGAGATACGGGGCTGTAGACAGCTGCCGCTGAGCCGCTGAGGACGTTGGTCTGGCCTATGATGATCTCCTTGTCGGTGACGCCGAAGTCGGTCTTGACCTGCTTCCATCCTGATGGTCCGGCGACGCCTGGGGTGGGGGTCCTGGCTGTTGGGGTGGTGGGGGCCTTCTCCTCCTGGCAGGCCAGCGCGCCCAGCGCCACGGCCAGGGCGATGGCCCCCATGGCTAACCACTTGAACAACACCTTCATGCGCATCCCTCCTTTCCTGCTGGTTCTCAGATGATAACTCCCGGGGTTGTATCGGTCAATCCCCTCCACCTCCCCCTTGGGAGCCGTGGTGGGGGTTGGTGGGGGGCCTACGGGCCCAGGGCCTTATATCCCAGGCCAAGGAAAGGCGCTGAAGGCTCGTCTGGGCTCGCAGGGCCAGGATGGCAGGCAGCTGGCGTAAGGACTGGGCTACCTGCGTGGGCCGCATCATGGCCAGCCGGCGTAGGGTGCCAGCCACCCCAAAGGGCATGAGGATCATCACTAACATTACCACTGCCCCTTGGATGGCGCCAGGGGCGCGCTCCACAATGCCCCCGCCCAGGCCAGGGATACGGGCGATTAGGTCAGCGGCATCGGACGGTATGAAGACGATGGCGAAAGCTCCCAGCAAAGAGCCAAGGATGGAGGCCAACCCGCCGATGACGATGCCTACCACCAGGTTGATGGAGTCCACAATGGTGACGGTCTCGGGGGTGACGCTGCCCAGCACCAGGGCCAAGAGCCCCCCAGCGGCCCCCGCGCAAAAGGCGCTGATGGTGAAGGCCGTCACCTTAGTCCGGGCCACCGGCACGCCCATGGCCGCCGCTGCCACCTCCGAGTCCCGCACGGCCACCAGGGCTCGCCCCAAGGTGCCGCGCAGCAAGTTCCAGGCCAGGAACACCGTGATCACGGCTGAGATGAGGGCTAGGAAGTAGAGCCAGTCCACCTTGTCGATGAGGCCCTTCAGAAACTCTGGCGGCGGTGGGGTGGGGAAGCGCAGCCCCTGCACCCCTCCCGACAGCCCTTCATACTTCTTGACCACCGGTGGGAAGGCGATGATAAGGGCCAAGCTGGCAATGGCCAGATAAGGGCCACTAAGGCGGAGGGCCGGCACCCCTATGCACAGGCCTGCGATGGCGCTCAGGCCGGTGGCCACGATAAGGGCGGCCCAGAAGGGCCATGGCCGGGCATCGATGAAACCGAGTTGCTCTCGGCGGTCCAGCAAGATGGCCATGGTATACATGCCCAGCAGCATGAAGGCCCCATGGCCTAGCGATATCTGCCCATTGTAGCCGGTGAGGATGTTCAGCCCCACTAAAGCGATGGCTAGGATGACGATGCGGGTCATCTGCGAGGAGCGATATCCGTCCAGCACGAAGGGAGCCCAGCACAGGATGGCCAGGGCCAAGGCTATTGCCGCCAGAAGCCGCCATCGTTTGGGGACGGCGGGCATGATGTAAATGAGGCCTGTGGCCCCACCCAGTAGCGCCAGATATGGCCAGATCTCCATCTGCATGGCTTATACCCTCCTGACGGCCCGCTCGCCAAAGAGCCCAGTGGGCCTCACCAGTAGTATGAGGACCAGCACCAGCATGATGATGGGAAGCTTCATCTCCGGGCCCAGCCATTTAGCTGGCGTATAGGTGCCCAACAGGTTCTCGCCCACGCCGATGATGAACCCCCCCACCACCGCTCCAGGGGCGCTGGTGAGGCCCCCCAGCACGGCGGCCGCCGAAGCATATAGGAAGATGGGGAGCATAAACCCGGGATGGAGGAAGGTGATGGGCGCGATAAGGGCCCCGGCCAGACCACCCAGGGCTGCCGAAAGGGCCCACCCCAAGGTGAGCATGCGCCCCACGTTAATGCCCATGAGGCGCGAGGCCAAAGGGTTTTGGGCGGTGGCCCGCATGGCCAGCCCCACCTTGGTGCGGCTGAACAGCAGGGCCAGCAGGATCATCACGCCAAGGCCCACCACAAGAAGGCCCAGCTGGTGCTCGGGAATGGTGGCGAAGCCCAAGTCCACTCCCTTAAAGGAGAAGGGAGAAGGGAAGCGCTTGGGCAGCTCGCCTTTCGCCCATATCCAGATGGCGGTGCTGTTGAGGAGCAGGAACAGGCCCAAGGTGACTACCACCACATTCAGGTGTGGCTTGTCTTCCACTGGCCGTATGACTATCCGTTCCACCACCGCCCCTAGAGCGAATCCGAAGAGGACGCCCAACAGGATGAGCTGCCACGGGGCGAGACCGGCCAGATGCAGCGACCACATGCAGAAGGTGCCGAACATGGCCATCTCGCTCTGGGCGAAGTTGATGATATCGGTGGAGCGGTAGATGAGGACGAGGGCCAGGGCGAAGAGGGCGTACATGGCTCCCGTGGCTAGCCCAGCCACTATCTGCTGGCCAAAGAGGGACCAGTCCTCCCAGGGGGGTGGGGCTAGAAATAGCGCTTCCATATCCTGACCTCCCTCAGTACCCGAGATATGACCGGCGGACTTCCTCGTTCTCGCGCAAGCGCTCGGCGGTGTCGGCTAGCACCACCCTGCCCGTCTCCAGCACATACCCCTTTCGGGCGATGTCCAGGGCAAGGCGGGCGTTCTGCTCCACCAGCAGGACCGTAATCCCTTCCTGCTGGTTGATGGTGCGGACGATCTGGAAGATCTCCCTCGTCACCATGGGGGCCAGGCCCAGGGATGGCTCGTCCAAGAGCAGCAACTTGGGCCGGGCCATGAGCGCCCGGCCAATGGCCAGCATCTGCTGCTCCCCCCCTGAGAGGCTGCCAGCGTGCTGGTGTTGGCGCTGGGCCAGGATGGGGAAGTAAGAGAAGACCCGCTCCATATCCCTCCGGATGCCCGCCCGGTCGCGTCGCAGGTAGGCGCCCAATTCCAAATTCTCCCGCACCGTCAAGTTGGTGAAGAGCTGCCGTCCCTCCGGCACCTGCACGATGCCTAGCCTGACGATGCGGTCAGGGCTTAAACGGTGGATCTCCATGCCCTGGTATTCCACAGTGCCAGCCTGAGGCCGCAGCAGGCCGGAGATAACCCTGAGGGTGGACGTTTTCCCAGCGCCGTTGGCCCCCAGAAGGGTTACTACCGTCCCCTCTTCCACCTCCAGGGAGACGTCTCGTAGGGCGACGATGGGACCGTAGGCGGCAGTGATGTGGTTAAGACGCAGCATCCATCTCCTCCCCCAAGTAGGCCTCGATGACTGCTGGGTTGCGCGCTATCTCCTGAGGTGGCCCCTCAGCGATCTTACGTCCAAAATTCAGAACCACCACGTGGTCGGAGATGCCCATTACCAGGTTCATATGGTGCTCCACCACCAAGATGGTGACCCCCATCTGCTTGCAGATGGTGCGGATGGTGTCGCCTAAGGCCATTAGCTCCTCGTGGTTGAGCCCCGAGGCCGGCTCGTCCAAAAGAAGAAGCCGTGGCTGGGCCACCAGCGCCCGCGCCATCTCCACCTTCTTCTGGATGGCGAAGGGGAGGGACCCGGCCGGCAGCTCTGCCATCCTCTCCAGGCCCAACAGGGAGAGGACCTCCATGGCCCTCTGCCGGGCCTCCTGTTCCTTGCGTCCCACCCAGGGGGGACGCAGCAGCGCCTCCGCCACGCTCACCCGCAGCCGGCAGCTGGCTGCCACCATCACGTTGTCCAGGACGGACATGCTACGGAACAACTCCACGTTCTGAAAGGTGCGGGCGATGCCTGCCTCCAGCACCTGATGCGGCGCTAGCCGCAGGAGGTCCCGCCCCTGGAACCTTATGGAGCCGCCATCGGGGTCGTAAAGACGGCTTATAAGGTTGAAGACGGTGGTCTTGCCAGCGCCGTTGGGGCCGATGAGCCCCACTATCTTCCCCTCCTCCACATCGAAGCTCACATTGTCCACTGCCACAAGGCCGCCAAAGCGCTTGGAGACGTCACGCAGCTCCAGCAAGGCCATATGTTCACCCCTCGCAGCAGATTCTCTCAATATGTAGCATGACGGTAGCCATAGCGCAATACTCCAGGGCCTGGGTCAGGCTCCTGGGTATGGGCACCTCTATTCCATCCTGAAGGTGCGAATGGCCAGGACGAGAGAGAGGGCGCCCCAGAGGGCCAGGAGGCCCACCTCGTCCCACAAGGTGGGCAGGGGGTCGCGATGCAGGAGCACAGCCCGCAGGGCCTCCACCAAAGGTGCTAGAGGCAGGAACTTCACCATGTGCGCCAGGGCCCCGGGCAGCTGCTCCGTGGGGAAGAAGACCCCCGAGAAGAACATCATGGGCAATGCCAGGGCGTTGCCCATGCCGGCTGCTGCTGGCGCTGTGCGGGAGAGCCCCGCCACCACGATGCCCAAGTTCAAGAAGGTCAGGTCTCCCAGAAGGGCCAAGGGGAAGGCCCAAAAGAAGGTGGAGGGGAGGTCGGCCCCCACCACCTGTCCTATGCCTAAAATGACGGCCACCTGGGCCAGGGCCAAGGCCAAAAATGCGGCTACTTGAGCCAGCAGGAACGTGGCCACGGGCAGGGGGGTGGTCTGGATGCGACGCAAGATGCGTTTCTCCCGATAGGTCACCAGCAGGGTAGCCATGCCGATGATGCCGTACTGCATCAGGGCCATGCCCACGATGCCCGGGGTGAGGAAGTCCATGAAGCCGATGTCCCTACCGGCCACCGGGGAGATCAGCAACTCTACCGCTGGCTCCACGGCCGCTGCCTGTAGGTTGAACTCGTCGAAGAAACGGCGCAGGGCGCCCAGGGCCATCTGGTTGAGCTGGACGTTGGCCTCCGAGTAGTAGGCGCGGGCCGCTGTCTGGCCTGGTACTCCCAGGCCCTGGGGCAGGATTAGGGCTAGGTCGTAATCCCCATTGCGGAGGCCTGCCAAGGCCTCCGCCTCCTGGGCTACCCTTTTCACCTTAAAGAGGGCTATGGAGTCCAAAGCCTGCCCTAGGGCCTGGGAGAAGGGCGTATTCGCTTGGTCCACCAGGGCCACATCCACTTCGGGTGGCTCGTCCAGGTTGAAGAGGGCGAAGATGCCCAGGAACATGACGGGGAACACCAGGGCCCAGAATATGGTGAGGCGATCCCTCACCAACATCTTCAGGTTCGCCACAAAGAGGTGCCACATCAGTCCCGTAGCTCTTTGCCGGTGAGGGCAAGGAAGACGTCCTCCAGGGTGGCCCTCTCCACTCGCAGGTCCCGTATCTGGCTCCCCAACTCCCCCAGGCGGGCCAACAGGGACGGTAGAACCGCCCAGGCGTCGGTGGCCATGACCTGGTAGAGGCCATGGCCGCCCATCACCGCCGTGGCCCCCGGCACCTTCAGGGCTTCCTCAGGTAGCGGGGGGAATGTCTCTAGGAAGATGCGGAAAGGAGAGGGCAGGCGGGCGATGAGCCCCTCAGGGGTGTCCAGGGCCACGATGCGCCCCTGGTCCATGATGGCCACCCGGTCGCATAGCTGCTGCGCCTCCTCCATGTAATGGGTGGTGAGGACCACCGTCCTGCCCTGTTCTCGCACGGAACGGATGAGCTCCCATAGGGAGCGGCGGGCCTGAGGGTCGAGGCCGGTGGTGGGCTCGTCCAAAAACAACACCTCTGGGTCATTCACCAGGGCGGCGGCCAGGGAGAAGCGCTGCTGCTGCCCCCCCGAGAGCTGCCGCACCAGGGAGCGGGCCCTGTCCTGCAGGCCCACCATGGCCAGAAGTTGGCGGGGCGGGAGGCGCCGGCGATAGAAACGTCCCAATAGCCCCAGCACCTCCTCCAGCGTCAAATAGTCAAAGTAGGCGGAGGCCTGTAGCTGGACGCCTATACGCTGCTTCACCTCGCGGGCCTGGGTGGCCACATCCAGCCCCAGCACCCGGGCCCGTCCATCTTCCGGGGTGCGCAGCCCCTCAATGATCTCCAGGGTGGTGGTCTTGCCGGCTCCGTTGGGCCCCAGGATGCCGAACACCTCGCCCCGCCGCACGGTGAAGGAGACGCCGTCCACAGCCACAATGGGGCCATAGCGCTTTCGCAGGCCCTCCACTGCCACGACGTCCTGCATCCCTACCATGGATCTATACCCCGGCGCGGTCTATGCGCAAGCGAAGTGGTGCCTTGTGGCGGCCCCCTCCAATTCACACCGCTAACCCTATCCCATAATGACGCAAAACATGGATGGCATATAGAATGGAGGGCAGGGAAGTTGGCAGGGGTGATGGCATGAAGTATAGGCGCTTGGGCAAGACGGACCTGTTGGTCTCTGAGGTGGGGTTCGGGGTGTGGTCGGTGGCTACCACCTGGTGGGGTGTGACGGACGAGGCCCTGGGCGTGCGTCTCTTACGTCAGGCTTACGAGCTGGGCATTAACTTCTTTGATACCGCGGACGTGTATGGCAACGGCAGAGGGGAGACCATGCTGGCCCAGGCCCTAGAGGGCGTCCCCCGTGATAGGGTGGTTATCGCCACCAAGTTCGGCTATGACTTTTACCGCTACGGCGACCGGAGGCAGGGCCATGGCGAGCTCCCCCAGGACTTCTCCCCCGCCTTTATGCGCCGGGCTCTGGAGGAAAGCTTGCGCCGCCTCCGCACAGATTACGTGGACCTGTACCAGCTCCACAACCCCCGTCTGGGCGCCATCGAGGACGACGAGCTGTTCGCTGCTCTGGAGGAACTGCGGCGGCAGGGCAAGATCCGTTATATCGGGGTGGCCCTTGGCCCCGACATTGGCTGGGAGGAGGAGGGGATGGCGGCCATGCAGAGGCGGGGGGTGGAGAGCCTCCAGATCATCTATAGCATCCTGGAGCAGCAGCCCGCCCGCCGCTTCTTCCCCGTGGCGCGGACCACGGGGACTGGCCTGCTAGCGCGGGTGCCTCACGCCTCTGGCCTCTTGGACGGCTCATATCGCCCAGGCATGACCTTCCCCCCAGGTGATCACCGGGCCCACCGCAAGCGGGAGTGGCTGGAGCGGTCCCTGCGCCGGGTGGAGAGGATAGGCTTCATCTACGGGGAAGGCACGGGCAGGAGCATCGCCCAGGCAGCCATCCAGTTCTGTCTCTCGGAGCCCAGCGTGGCCTCCGTCCTCCCCAACATCACCAAAGAGGAGGAGCTGCGGGAATTCGCCGCCGCTCCTGACACGCCACCCCTCACAGAGGAGGAGGTGGCCCGCCTACACGACCTCTTTGATCATGACTTCTATCTGGACACCCCAGAAGTGCCGACCTTGGGAGGTGGACGGTGACAGAGGAGCGCCCCATAAGGGATACCAGTAGTCGCCGCCGCGTCGTCAAGTTCACCTTCTTTAAGGTGGATCCCCTCTGGCGCCGGTTGTCCAGGGAGGAGAGGGAGAGGGGTAAGGACGAGATGTGCGCGGTGGTGGAGGAGTTCGGCGACCGCCTGATGATCCGCAGCTATAGTCTTATGGGCATGCGGGGAGACGCCGATTTCCTCCTTTGGCAGATAGGGGACCGATTGGAGGACATTCAGCGGCTGCACACCGCCATCTTCCGCACCCATATGGGGCCTTACCTCTCTATCCCTTACTCCTATCTGGCCATGACCCGCCGCTCCATTTACGTGACCAGGGACGATGCGGCTGCCGACAGGAGCACCATCCACCCCAGCAGCTCACGCTACCTCTTCGTGTACCCCTTTGTGAAGACGCGGGCCTGGTATAAGCTGTCGCGGGCATCCCGCCAGGGGATGATGGACGAGCACATCGCCGTGGGCCGCAAATATCCCTCGGTCAAGCTCAACACCACCTACTCATATGGGCTGGATGACCAAGAGTTTGTGGTGGCCTTCGAGACGGATGAGCCAGCTGACTTCCTAGATTTGGTGATGGAGCTGCGGGAGACGGAGGCCAGCCAGTACACCCTGCGTGATACCCCCATTTTTACCTGCATCGCCATGCCCCTACGGGAGGCCCTGGACGCCCTGGGGGCCCCCGGTGATGTCGAAATAGCCCCGGCGCCCTCCACCAGGGGGTGGCGGCGGGCCATCCCCCTCCACGAGCTCCCTCCGGGGTCGCGGCGGGTGGTCTATTTGGCTGGGGAGGAGGTGGCCTTGTTGAACGTGGAGGGCCGCATCGTGGCCTTTGGGGCTCGCTGCCCTCACGCCAACGGCCCCTTGGCAGACGGGCAGCTGGAGGGCGAGTCCATCGTCTGCCCCTGGCATGGGTCCCGTTTCCATCTAGGGACGGGGCAGCCTGTAGGTGGGCCTGCGGCTCGCCCCCTCACCTTGTTCCCGACAAAGGTGGAGGACGGCCATATCTGGGTGATGGCGTAAGAGGAACGGCCCATGGAGCCCTTCAACCCTTTCCGGCCGGAGGTCATCGCCGACCCTTACCCTTACTACGAGTGGTATCGGCAGGAGGACCCCGTCCATTGGAGCCCGGTCCTCGATGCCTGGGTCCTCACTCGGTATGAAGATGTTAGCTTCGTGCTGAGGGACCCTCGTTTCTCGGCTAATCGGCGCCTGGCGCGCAACCGCTTCGTTCAGATAACGGTGGCCCGCCAGGACTACGTGAGCCCCCTGGGTAACGTGGTCACCATGTTGGGGGCCGACCCGCCAGAGCACACCCGCCTACGCCGCCTGGTGAGCCAGTCCTTCACCCTAAAGGCCATAAACGCCTTAAGGCCGCGCATCGAGGAGCTGGTGCACCAGCTGCTGGACGGGGCAGAGGCCAAGGCCCGTCGCGAAGGGTATTTCGACGTCATCGGCGACCTAGCCTATCCCCTGCCTGTGACCGTTATCGCTGAAATGCTGGGGATACCATCTGAGGATATGGACACCTTCAAGCGTTGGTCCGACGACATCGCCCTGAGCTTGGAGCCCTTCGCTCTCCCGCAGGTCCTGGAGCGGGTGCGGCAGAGGATGCAGGAGATGGTGGAATACTTCCAGGAGGCCCTGGCCCAACGACGTCGTCGACCCAGGCATGATATCGTCTCCGTCCTGGTGGAGGCGGAGCGGGAAGGACGTGTCCGCTCGGAGGCAGAGGCCATCGCTACTCTCATCCTTCTTCTGGTGGCGGGGAACGAGACCACCACTAACTTCCTCGGCAACGCTGTGCTGGCGCTGTTGCGCCACCCAGACCAGCTCCAGCGGCTAAGGGAGGACCCCACCCTCACCGAGCGGGCGGTGGAGGAGCTGCTGCGATATGATCCGCCGGCTCAGACCACCACCCGCGTGGCCCTCCAGGAGGTGGAGATAGGGGGAAGGCGTATCGAGCCCTACCAGGTGGTGTTCGCCGTGTTGGGGGCAGCCAACCGCGACCCCCAAGTGTTTTCGGAGCCTGACCGCTTGGATCTGGCGCGGCATCCCAACCCTCACCTGGCCTTTGGGGAAGGGATCCACTTCTGTCTGGGGGCGTCCTTAGCCCGGGCGGAGAGCCAGATCGCCCTGCGCGCCCTTCTGGACCGGTTTCCCCACCTTCGCTTGGTGGAAGAGGAGCCTTGCTGGCGCCCCAATTACATACTTCGGGGGCTAAAAAGGCTTCTGGTCTCCCCGTCTACCACTGGACGAACATGGGCATGACTACGTGGACGTAGTTGTCCAGCCCCACAGGGCGGAAGACGCCGGGGCTGGTAGGGCTGGTGGTCTCCAGCGCCACCTCCGCACAGTCCAGGACCTGCAACACGTCCTGCAGGTACTTGGCGTTGAAGGCGATCTTGGCTGGCTCCCCCTCCACCAGGGCGTCCAGCTCACCCTTATGCTCCCCTAATTCCTCAGCGCGGGCGGATACCACCATCCTGCCCATGCCTCCACCCTCTCCAGGCTCGATCACCAAGCGCACGATGTTGGAGCCATCGCGGGCGAAGATGGCGGCCCGCCGCGTCTCCTGCAAGAACTCCTTGAGGTTGACCACCACCCGCGTCTTATATTCGCGGGGGATGAGCTGGCTGTAGTTGGGGAAGGTGCCCTGGACAAGCTGGGACACCAACTCCACATTGCGCATCCGGAAAAGGACCTGGCTGTGCGCCTGGTTGACCATCATCAGCACAGGCTCCTCCTCATCGGCCAGGAGGCGGTATAGCTCCCGCAGGGCGCGGGCAGGGACGATGATCTCCACCCGCTGCGGGGCCTCCTCATCCAGGAGGAGCTTGTGCACTGCCAAGCGGAACCCATCGGCGGCGGCCAGCGTTAGGAGATCCCCTTCCACCAAGGTGTGCACGCCTGTGAGGACGGGACGGGTGTCGTCGGTAGCAGCGGCGAACTCCACTCGGGCGATAGCCGTGCGCAGGGCCTGGGGATCTACCCGTACCGATGCCGCCTCCTCCACCTCTGGGATAGGGGGGAAGTCGGCCGGGTCCATACCGGCGATGGTGGCTTCGTAGCGGCCACACACCAGCTGTAGATGGCGGCTGCGGGGCCCCAGACTGAGGTCGATCTTCTCCATAGGCAGGGTGTTAACGAACTCCGTCAACAGGCGGGCGGGCACAGTGATGGCACCCTCCTCCTCAACCTGTGCCCCCACCCAGGCAGTGACGGCGATCTCCAGATTGGTGGCTGCCAGACGCAACCTCCCATGGTCGGTACGCAGCAGCACATGAGTAGTCTGGGGGTAAGTGCTACGTGTGGCCACCGCCCTCCCCACCAGGGCCAGGCCCCGCGCCAGGTTCTCCTGCAGACAAGATACCTTCATGGCCTCACCTAGCTATTCAGGGATTTATACCTTTAGACACTACCTCTAGCTGCGCACTAGTATACACCGATGGGCCAGAACCGGCAACGCCACCATGATGTTGACATAACAAGGGGCAGGCCTAGAGGTTTTTCAGGGCCCGGTGGGCGGCCTCGATGGTGGCGGCCACCTCCTCCTGGGTGTGGGCCAGGGAGAGGAACCAGGCCTCGAACTGGGAGGGGGGGATGAGGAACCCTTGCTCCAGCATACGGGCGAAGAAGCGGGCGAAGCGGTGAGTGTCGCAGGAGCGGGCGGAGGCATAATCACGCACTGGCACGGACGTGAAGAAGATGGTGAGCATGGACCCCACCCTCTGCACGATGGCTGGGGCCTCTGCCTCGGCGATGGCCTCCCTAAGGCCTTCCTCCAGGCGCGAGGCCAGGGCCTCTAGGCGGTCGTAGGGGTCCTCCTGCTGCAGCAGGCGGAGGGTGGCGATGCCGGCAGCCATGGCCAGGGGGTTGCCGGCAAGGGTGCCTGCCTGATATACAGGGCCCTCCGGGGCCACCATAGACATGACCTCGCGCCTCCCGCCGTAGGCCCCCACAGGCAGGCCACCACCTATCACCTTCCCTAAGCAGGTGATGTCCGGCTCCACACCATAGAGGGTCTGGGCACCCCCGTAGCACAGGCGGAAGCCTGTCACCACCTCGTCGAAGATGAGGAGGGAGCCATATGCGCGGGTAAGGCGGCGCAGTCCCTCCAGGAAGCCTGGCTCTGGGGGCACTACCCCCATGTTGGCGGCTACCGGCTCCACGATGATGGCAGCGATACCCTCGCCGTGGGCCTGGAAGGCCCTTTCCACTGCCTCCAAGTCGTTATAGGGGAGGACCAAGGTCTCCTGGGCGTAGGAAGGAGGCACGCCCGGGCTATCGGGCAGGGCCAAGGTGGCCAGGCCTGAGCCGGCGCGGGCCAGGAGGCCATCGGCGTGGCCATGGTAGCAGCCTTCGAACTTCACCACCTTGGCGCGGCCAGTGTAGGCACGGGCCAAACGCACAGCGGACATGGTGGCCTCCGTGCCAGAGTTGACAAACCGCACCATCTGCACTGATGGCAGGGCATCGCTGATGAGGCGGGCCAGCTCCACCTCCAGGGCGGTGGTGGCCCCAAAGGCTGTGCCCTGGGCCAATGCCTCCCCCATCGCCTCCACTACCGCCGGATGGGCATGGCCCAGGATAAGGGGGCCGAAGGCCATGAGGTAGTCGATGAACTCCCTACCGTCGGCGTCCCAGACGTGTGAGCCACGCCCCCTCTCCAGGACCAAGGGGGGCATCCCCACAGCCCGAAAGGAGCGGGCAGGGCTGGATACGCCCCCGGGCATGAGTCTGCGCGCCTCCTCTAGGATAAGGGCCGATCGCTCACTCATTCCCTAGCCCCAGTGCCGGCAGCAGGTGGCGTAAGCTCTTTATCTTCAGATCGGGGGGAGGGACGCGACGCGGCCGTCTCCTCCCGAGCCTGTCCAGCCAGACGGCCCTCAGCCCCGCCCTCTTGGCTCCCAGGATGTCGGGCAAGGGGTTGTCCCCCACGTAGACCACGTCCGGGGGCTCCAGGTCCAGGGCCCGCACCAGATGGAGGAAGATAGCCGGGTCAGGCTTAAGGGCCCTGGCTCCCTCGGAGGTCACTACCAGTTCGAAGGAGAGGTGATTGCGTTGCAGACACTCCCTCAGGAAGTCATCGTCGGCGTTGGAGAGGAGGGCAACGCGGTAACGGCTGCGCACTCTCGCCAGGACTTCGGGGGCTTCGGGATGCACGGGAGCCTGGGCCAGCTTGTGCCTCAGGTAGAGGGCGGCCTCGCGGGGCTCTCCCGCCAGGCCCATCTGAGAGAAGGCCTCGTGGAACTGGCGGGCCCATGCATCTACGAAGCGATGGTAGGAAGGGTGCTCGTGGTTCTCGTTACGGAGGCGGTAGGCGGCCCGTAGGAAACGGCGCCAAAGCTCGCCAGCATCGCCCTGGAGCCCCTGATGGGCCATGATCTCGGCGAAGGTGGCGATGAAGTCCTTCTCACCGAAATCGATGATGGTGCCATAGGCATCGAAGGCCACTGCCTTCACGCCCGCCAGGGCGGAGGGCTTCAGCCGGCGAGCCATCTGGCCACCTCCTTGGCGTGATAGGTGATGATGATATCCGCTCCTGCTCGCCTTATGGACGTCAGCACCTCCAGGGTGACGCGGCGCTCATCCAGCCAGCCCAGGCGCGCTGCTGCCTTCACCATGCTGTACTCGCCACTGACGTTGTAGGCAGCGATGGGCACCTGGAACAGCTGGCGGGCGCGGGCGATGATATCTAGGTTGGGCAGGGCTGGCTTGACCATCACGATGTCCGCCCCTTCGGCGATATCCTCCGCCAGCTCCCGCAGGGCCTCACGGGCGTTGGCGGGGTCCATCTGGTAACCGCGGCGGTCGCCAAACTGGGGGGCGGACTCAGCGGCCTCCCGGAAGGGGCCATAGAAGGCGGAGGCCGTCTTGGCCGAGTAGGCCATGATAGGTATATGGGTGTAGCCGGCCTCGTCCAGGGCGCGGCGAATGGCCTTCACCCGGCCGTCCATCATGTCTGAGGGAGCTACCATGTCGGCCCCAGAGGCGGCATGGGAGACGGCCATCCGGGCCAGGAGTGGGAGAGTGCGGTCGTTGTCCACCTCCCCCTCTACTATCACCCCGCAGTGGCCGTGGGAGGTGTACTCGCACAAACAGACATCGGTGATGACCAGCATCTCTGGGTCAGCCTCCTTTAAGGCCTTGATGGCCTGCTGGACGATACCGTGGGGGTGGTAGGCCTCGCTCCCTTCCTCGTCCTTATGGGCGGGTATGCCGAAGAGGATAACAGCCCTGATGCCCAGCTCCCGCAGCTCTCGCGCCTCCTGGGCCAACATGTCGGGGGAGAGGCGGAACTGGCCGGGCATGGAGGATATCTCCTGCTTCAGGCCGCGCCCGTGGGCTACGAATAGAGGATAGATGAAGTGGGAGGTATGGAGGTCCGTTTCTCGCACCAAGGAACGCAGGGCCTCCGTGCGGCGCAGGCGGCGAAATCTGCGGAAGGGCTCCGTCTCAATGCGCGTGGTTATGGGCCATCACCTCCCTTTTGCGCCCAGAAAGCCTTCAGGGCTTCCACTAGGCCCTCCATAGTATGCTCCTCGGCCACCACATCTGGGGGCCGCCCTAGGGCAGCGGAGGCCGCCTGGGCGGTCACCGGCCCGATGCAGGCCACCACCACGTCCTTGAAGGGGGCCGTATCCCCATCCAGGAGGCTCAGAAGGTAGCGGACAGTGGCGCTGCTGGTGAAGGCCACCGCGTCCACCGCGCCGTGGCGTACCACCTCCAATATCTCTCGGGGCAGGTGGCTGGCGAGACGGGTGCGGTACACGACGAGGTGATCCACGTGTGCGCCCGCGGCGGTCAAGGCCCGCGGCAGATCCTCGTTGGCCTCCTCCCCCCGTGGCCATAGTACCCTCTCCCCAGAGCTTAAGAGGGAGGAGAGGGCTTCGCCCAGAGCCTTGGATGTGAACACAGGGGGGACGAGGTCGGCGTGGATGCCCCGTCGGGCCAGGGCCCGGGCAGTGCCTGTACCGATGGCCGCCACCTGTGCCCCTGCCAAGGCGCGGGCATCCAGTCCGCGCTCTTCTAGCAGATGGAAGAGATGGTCTACGGCGTTAGCGCTGGTGAAGACGACCCAGCGGTAGGCACATCCCTTTAGACGGGCCAGGGCCTCCTCCAGACCCGGCGGGTTGGGAACGCCCTCCACCTCTAAGAGAGGTAGCTCTATGGGTTCCGCCCCTTCGCGGGCCAGGAGGGAGGATAGGCGCTCCGCCTGATGGCGGGGTCGCGTGATCACCACTCGTCGCCCGAAGAGGGGGAGCTTGTCATACCAGGCCAGGGAGTCCCGGAGGCGCACCACCTCGCCCACCACCAACACTGTAGGAGGACCCAGCCCCGCCTCCTCCACCCGGCGGGCGATGTCGCTCAAGGGGGCTGTCACCGTACGCTGAGCGGCGGTGGTGCCCATGTAGATGACGGCTGCTGGCGTCTCTGGGCTGCGGCCGGCTGCTATCAGCTCCTCTACTACCGAGGGCAGGGCTTTGGCGCCCATGAGGACCACCAGGGTGTCCACCGCCTGGGCCAGGAGGCCCCATCGCACCATAGACCCAGCCTTGCCAGGGGCCTCGTGGCCTGTCACCACCGCCAGGGACGACGATAGGCCGCGGTGGGTCACAGGTATGCCGGCATAGGCGGGCACCGCTATGGCGGAGGTGACCCCTGGTACCACCACAAAGGGTATGCCCGCTTCCGCCAAAGCCTGGGCCTCCTCGCCCCCTCGGCCAAAGAGGAAAGGGTCGCCTCCCTTTAGGCGCACCACCTTCTTGCCTTGACGGGCCTTTTCCACCAAAAGGGCATTGATCTGCTCCTGGGCCGTGGCCGGGGAGTGGCCTATCTTGCCCACGTATATGAGCTCGCTGTCAGGCCGGGCCTGGGCCAGAAGCTGCTGGGGGATGAGACGGTCGTAGACCACTACGTCGGCTTCTTTGAGGGCTTGCAGGCCAGCCAGGGTTATGAGGCCTGGGTCGCCGGGGCCCGCCCCCACCAGCCACACCTTCCCTTCACTCATGGCCTTTCCTCCCAAGGGCCTTTGCTCGCGTAAGGAGGGCGGCGGCAAGGCGCCGCCCTAGCTCCTCGGCCTCTTCCAAGAGGCCCCACATCTCGTCTCTGACTACCGTTTCCTCGCTGGGATGGGACAGGAGGCCTCGCAGGCGGAGGCGCCCGCCCTCCAGGGTGGCCAGGGCGGCGGCTGCCCCGTGACACCCCACTCCTAGCTGCGCCTCGAAGGCCCTCTCGGCAGTAACGCAAGCTCGGGCCTCTTGGTCGTCCACAGCCTGGGCCAGGGCGAGGGCTTCGCTATCGGTGGCGCGCACCTCTATAGCGATGGCTCCCTGGCCGGCAGCGGGCAACATCTCCTCCGGCGGGAAGAGGTAGCTGGGGAGGATGTGCAGGCGGTCAAGGGCGGCGGCAGCCACCACTACGGCGTCCACCTCCCCTGCCTGGGCCTTCCGCACCCTAGTATCGACGTTCCCTCGGATGGGTACCACTTTCAGGTCGGGGCGTAGGAGACGCAGTTGCACCGCCCGCCGCAGGCTGCTAGTGCCCACTACCGAGCCTGGTGGTAGGTCTCTCCAGCTATGGCCATGGCGGGAGACCAGGGCATCGCGGGGGTCGTCACGGAGGGGAACGGCGGCCAGAGTCAGGCCATCGGGCAGGTGGGCAGGCAGGTCCTTGAGGCTGTGGATGGCCAAGTCCACCTCCTCCCTCAGGAGGGCGGCCTCCAGCTCAGCCACGAAAGCCCCTCTACCTCCCAGGTGGGCCAGAGGGATGTGGCGGGCCCGGTCGCCGGTGGTGCGTACCCCTACCAGCTGGGGCCGCAAACCAGGGGAAACCCCG